>Ga0114970_10000053_pt1 | contig 64438 bp, 54 predicted proteins | sample M_140205_XF_Meta_FD_87030 | JGI IMG/M metagenome (GOLD analysis project Ga0114970, IMG submission 87030) | Freshwater microbial communities from Lake Montjoie, Canada to study carbon cycling - M_140205_XF_MetaG | ecosystem: Environmental > Aquatic > Freshwater > Lake | place: Lake Montjoie... | reverse complement strand
GTCGTTGGTCGTTGGTCGTTGGTCGTTAGTCGTTAGTCGTTAGTCGTTGGTCGCCCGGCCTCGCTGGTTCGTCGCCTGGGGCGGACAGTGCGCGGCTCCCATACGTGACAGGTCACGCGGCATCGGCGCGGAAACGCCGGGAATTCACGGCAGCGATACCCGGCAGTCCTTTTGCTCTCCGTCACCAGCGGCAACCTGTGACCATTCGCGCCCTTCTCGCGGCACTCGTCGTGGTGGCCGCCGGCACGCTGGCCGCGCAGCAACCGCCGGCTGCGCCTCCGGTCCAGTCCGGCGGGCGGTTCAGGAGCGGCATCGACCTGATCAACGTCACCGCCACGGTGTCGGATGCCAGCGGACGGTTCGTGCCGGACCTGCGGCAGGACGACTTCGTGGTGTACGAAGACGGCCGTCCGCAGCCGGTCACCTACTTCAGCGCCGACCGGGTGCCCGTCAGTCTCGGTCTGGTGCTCGACACCAGCGGCAGCATGGCCGGCGAGAAGATCGACGATGCGAAGTCGGCGCTCAACCGGTTCGTCCACGACCTGCTCGACGAGCGCGACGAGCTGTTCCTCTACCGCTTCAGTGACCACCCGGTGTTCGTGCAGGGATGGACGTCGGACCTGGCGCTGCTGTCCCGCGCCATCGGGCGCGTGTCGCCGAACGGTGGCACGGCCATGTACGACGCCGTCCTCGAGGCGCTGCCGCTGGCCGCCACGGGCCGTCACGCCAAGAAGGCACTGGTGGTGATCTCCGACGGCAACGACACGTCGAGCATCGCCACGCTGAACGATGTGCGCGAACGCCTGCGCGGCAGTGAACTGCTCGTCTATGCCGTCGGCATCGACGGCGACAGCCTCGATCAGTTCCGGCGCACGCCGCCCCAGCCCCGCAGCCCGCCGAGACCACGCAGCCCGTTCCCGCCTGGCGGCGGCCGTCTGCCGGGAGGCGGACCGGGTGGTCGATTGCCGGTGCTCCCGCAGATCTTCGGGCCTGGCAGCCGGCAGTTCCCCTCCGGGAACGACGACCGCGTGAACGGGTCGGCCTTGCGCGATATGACCGACGACAGCGGCGGGCGCACCGAGATCGTGCACACGGCACGCGACCTGAACCCGGCCACGGCGAGCATTGCCGACGAACTGAGCAAGCAATACTCAATCGGCTACGTCTCGCCGGCCGGCCACGACGGCCAGTGGCATGCGATCCGGGTGGAGTTGCGTAACCGCTCGTACCGCGTCCGCGCGCGCCGGGGATACGTCGCAAGCTAGAATATCGCGGTGTCTCTTCTGTCGACCGCCCTGGGGCTGAGCCTCCTGGGCAGCTTCGGTGGGCTGCTCGTCGCGTCCACCCTCCTGCTGTTCAACGAATCGCTTCGCACGAAGATCGTGCCGTGGCTGGTGAGCTACGCCGTCGGGGCGCTGCTCGGCGCCTCGCTGCTCGGACTCATCCCCGAGGCCCTTGCGGAACTGCCGCCGGACCGGGTCCTCGGCTCCCTGCTCGCCGGCATCGTCGTTTTCTTCATCCTGGAGAAGCTGGTACTGCTGCGCCACTGCCACACCGATCACTGCCAGGTGCACGGCGCCGCGGCGCAGATGGTGATTATCGGCGACGCGTTCCACAACTTCATCGATGGCGCCATCATTGCGGCGGCCGTCCTCACCTCGGTGCCGCTCGGCATCAACACCGCCATCGCGATCGCGGCGCACGAGATTCCGCAGGAGGTGGGCGACTTCGCCATCCTGCTGCATTCGGGCTTCTCGCGAAAGCGCGCCATGGTGCTGAACGTCGCGTCTGGCGCCGCCGGCATCGCCGGCGCCCTGGTCGGCTACAGCATGGTGAGCGTCCTGCCGCACGTGCGGCCGTACATCCTCGCCTTCTCGTCGGCCAGCATGCTCTACATCGCCATGTCCGACCTGATCCCCGATCTGCATCGCGGCACGGTCGATCGGAACTCGCTGCGGCAGGTGCTGCTCATCGCTGCCGGTATCGGTACGGTGATGCTGCTCGGCCGTCTCTCGCACTGAAGCCGACCGCGTCGTCCACGATCGCGCCTGCGCGACCGTCGCCTCGCGTGGACACCTCGCCGCGCGACACCCGTCACTCGCTCGAAAACACCAGCTTCTTCAACGTCGCGCCGTGGCACTGCCTTTGATCTACCGCTGTGCAGGAGGGTGTGATGAGACGACACATCGGTTTGTTGGTAGCGGGTGTCATGCTGTGTGCGCAGAGTCTGCTGGCTCAGCCGGCGGCACGCAAGGATCTGCAGGTCTTCAACGACATCTCGACCACGGTGAATCGCTACGCGTACTTCACCATCTTCGACGACGTGCGTGCGGACGTAAGCGGCGGCGTGGTGACGCTCGAGGGCAAGGTGACGATGCCGTACAAAAAGGACGACATCGCGAAGCGGGTGGCGAAGGTGGACGGCGTGACGGCGGTCGTCAACGAGATCGAGGTACTGCCAGTCTCGAACTGGGACGAGCAGTTGCGCTACCGCATTGCGCGGGCGATTTACGGGAACCCGCACTTCTGGAACTATGGTGCGTCGGCGAACCCGTCCATCCACATCGTCGTGGAGCGCGGCCGGGTGACCCTGACGGGCGTGGTGCAGAGCGACGTCGACCGCATGCTCGCGCGGTCGCTGGTCGATCAGTCCGGGGTATTCTCGGTCACCAACCACCTGCAGACCGTGGCGGAGGCGCGTGACGCACTCGAACAGTCCTGACGCATTCACGGTGGCGCTCGAGTCGGGCCAGCCGGTCACGGCGCTGCACTACAGCGCGGCCGAGCCCGCCTCGGGCGGCACCTACATCCTCGCGCACGGCGCTGGTGCCGGCCAGCACCACCCGTTCATGACCGCCTTTGCCCGCGCCGTCGCGGCGCGCGGCATCGACGCGGTCACCTTCAACTTCCCCTACACCGAACACGGCCGCAAGCTGCCCGACCGGGCACCGGTGCTCGAAGCCTGCTACGCCGCGGTGATTCGCGCCACACGCCAGCGCCTCGCGTCGGCGCACCGCTGCCTGTTCATCGGCGGCAAGTCGATGGGAGGACGCATGGCGACGCAGCTTGCGGCGTCCGACCAGGCCCTGCCGGTGGCCGGCCTGGTGCTGCTCGGCTATCCGCTACATCCGCCAGGCAACCCGGCGAAGCGGCGCGATGCGCACCTGCCGGCCGTGAAGCGGCCGATGCTCGTCATCCAGGGAAGCCGCGACACGTTCGGCACACCGGACGAACTCCGTCCGGTGTTCGAGGCGCTCACGCCTGCCGCAACGATTCACGTCATCGACGGCGGCGATCACTCGTTCAAGGTGGCGCGCGCCGGCGCCGACGGTCAGGCTACGGTCGATGGCGCGGTGCGGCAGGCCGCTGTCGAGTGGATGACAACGATCATGCGCACGGTGTCGCTGCCGACCTTCAGGTCGGCCCGAGCGGGTGCTGGGTGATGAGGTGCGCTTCGACGACGCGCCCCTGCATCAGGTGTTCGGTGATGATGCGTTCGAGCACCGGCGGATCGCAGGCGCCGTACCACGCTCCTTCCGGATAGACCACCGCGATCGGTCCACCTTCACAGACGCGCAGGCAGTTCGCCTTCGTACGGAGAATCCCGCCCTGTTCGCTCAACCCCAGCGTCTTGAGGCGCGCCTTCAGGTAGTCCCAGGCCGCCAGGCTGCGCGCCTTGTCGCAGCACTTTGGTGTCGTCTGGTCGCAGCACAGGAAGATGTGACGGCGTGCCACCGGCACACCAATCGTTGCGGCGATGGCACGTTGGGAAGGGGAGTCAGACATGTCGGGACGTTGGAAGTCAGAGATCAGAAGTCAGCAGTTGGCCTGAAGCCGCAAGCCCAGAGCCTGAAGCCGTCCTAGAACAACAGCCCCGAGCTGAGCTGTGCGCGCGTGCCGCCGTTCGAGCCGTGCGCCACGTCGAACGCCAGCCTGATGACGGTGGCGGTGAACCAGACGCCGCCGCCAGCGCCGCGTTCGAAGTGCTGCCGGCGCAGGTGCGCTCCGGCATCGTATACCGTGGCCGCATCGATGAACGCGCGGACGCCGAGCTTGCCGAGGCTCAGCGGTGACGTGACGGGCAACCGCAGTTCGAGGCTGCCGGCGGCGGTGGTGTCGCCCGCATCGGTGCCGGCCTGAAAGCCACGCAGCGTCGAGTCGCGGCCGCGCAGCACCTTCAGGTAGCCGGGGACCGGCTGGTTGGCGCCGTCGCGATAGACGCGCACCACGAGCGTGCTCGGGCCGATGGCGCCGAGGTAGCCGCTGGCATCGAGCAGGATTCGCAGTGGCGCCGTCCCCTGCCGGAGGCCAAGCCGCTCGACCGCAGCCCGCACATAGACCGCGTTGCGCGACAACATCGGATCGACGCGCGTGTCGACGGCGGCGTCGGCCCCTGTGCGCCACACCACGTGGTCATCGGCGCCGAAGGACACGTGATCGAGGCCGGACCAGGCACCGAGACGAAGCGCGCGCGCCATCTCGCGTTCGCCGCGCAGCCAGAGCTGCTGGCGCGTGTCGGTGACACCGAGGGCGCGGTTCTCGCGCTGCAGGAGCGCACCGCCCGCTCGCACGCGGGCGAAGCGGGTACCGCCCGCACGCTTCTCGAGTTCGACACCCGCGCGATGCTCGCCGCCCCACGTGAGCGGGACCGAGACGCGCGTCCGCGGTCCGGCCACGTTCGGCATCGAGACCAGCGCTCCGTACGTGAAGCCGTAGCCGTCGTCGGAACCGAACAGCGGCAGGAACATCAGCGGCGGCCCACGCCGGCGGACGGCACGCGCCGCCTTTCCATCGCGCATGGGCCGCACAACGACCCCTCCTTCATCGACGATGATGACGAGTAGCACTTGCGACAGGTCGGCGATCGACGCGTAGCGCTTCAGCACCTCGACCCGCTCGAAGCGGCCGCTGCGCGTGAGGCGGGCCGCCACCTCTCCGGGTAGCGCCGGGGTGACCTCGGCGCCGATCGGCACGCTGGCCAGGCGCACGATGTCAGCCTCAGGCGTCAGGGTATTGCCCTGCACGCGCACGGCCGCGACACGTTCAGCGGGCTGGGCGGCGAACAGGGTGACAGCGAGCAGGACAGACAGCACGCGTCAGGGCCTGTCCGGGATGCCGATCTTCGATTGCACGTCAGCCTGGCGATAGTGGTCGTACTCGAGGGTGTAGCGCATCTGCATCTGGCCGAAGGCCATCAGCAGGCCGACGTGCATCTCGAGGCCACGTGGCAGCCACACGTCCGGAAAGGCCTCGCCCATGGTCATCGACGCGGTGACCTCGTCCATCTGCGCCAGCCACTGCCCCGGGAAGAAGTTCCAGCCGAGATCGTCGAAGGTGTACTTCACGATCTGGTGCGACTCGGGGACGACCCAGAGGGTTACGCGTGACGCCTTGTTCATCAGCCGCATCAATTCGGTGTCGAGGCTCGCGTCGGCGGCGTTGCGCTCGCGCGGTTCGCGCGCGCGGCCCCGCTCGGCGCGGCGCTCCTCCCGGCTCGAGGGGGTGAAGAGCTGGGTGGGGTAATACTCGATACGCAGGACCTCGCGCCCATCGAACTGTTCGCGCCCGACCAGCGCGTAGCGCCCCTCGTCGAACCTGAAGCGCAGGAAGTAGGCGGACGAGATGAACTGCGGCTGGCGCGACTGGCGAATCAGTCCGTCGACGTCGTGAGGTGCGGCCTCAGCCGGCGCGGCCGGCCCCCGCTCGGTAGCCGCGTCGGCACCACTGCCGGCCTGGCTCCGGGCCTCTCGCCGCCGTTCGCGCTCGAGGAACGCCTGTTCGTACTTCACGCGATCGCCTTCGCCAACCACCGCGCCGTTCACGCGCAGCGGACTGCGGATGAAGAAGCCGTCGCGCACGTACCAGGTGTAGTCGCGGCGTTCGCCCCACAGCGGCGTTCCCGCCGGTCCGCGCATCTCGACCTGTTCACGTTCGTCGAGCACGTACTGCTGCAGCTTCTTCCAGTTCGTGTCGCGGGTCTCGACTACCTGTCGCATGAACGTGTCAAGGTCTGTCTGCGCGTGCGGCGTGGCGGCGCCTGCCGTGAGGAGCGCCAGTGCAGCGCACAGCAGGAGGGGACGCAGCCGCGTGAGTGAAGGCGGTCCGGGTGGATGCATATGATGGCGACCGTGTGACCCTATCAGACGCACGCCTCAACCATGACGTTCCTCGGCGCTGATCGGCGGCGCACACGCGGCCGCCAGCTGAACACTGCTACTATGTAAATTCAATGCGCGGCGCGCCCGTGACCCCGATGCCACATTCCAAGAATCAACCGATGCACGTCTCGTCGTCGGAAGCGGTCACGAACAACGTGCGTGTCGAAGTGGAATCCCACTACGCGCCGGACCACTCCCAGCCGTTCCAGAGCCACTGGTTCTTCCACTACACGATCAAGATCACCAACGAGGGTGACGACACCGTGCAGTTGCTGAGCCGTCACTGGGTCATCACCGACGCCACCGGGCACACCGAAGAGGTGCGTGGTCCGGGCGTGGTCGGTGAGCAGCCGGTGCTGACGCCAGGCGAGTCGTTCACGTACACGTCGGGCTGCGCGCTCAAGACGTCGACTGGTGTCATGCGCGGCACCTACTCGATGGGGCCCGACGGCGGCGAACCCTTCGACGTCGAGATTGCGCACTTCGCCCTGCACGAACCCTACACGGTCCACTAGGCCCGATCCCGCCGACCTGAAGGGCGGCAGCGACGCCCCCCACCCGAGCCTGACGCCGCCCAACACTCTGGCGTACATGATGCAGAACCGTTCCCCAACGGCTCTTGTCCGTGTCCTACAAGGAGGGACCCATGCGTCGCCTTTCCTACCTCTCAGTGCCCGTATTTGTTGCGACTGCAGTTCTTGTACTCGCGTCGGCCACCCTCGGCGCGCAGCAACCAGCCGAGGCATCGGCGTCGGCACCAGCCAGCGCCTGCTGCGGAAAAACCGGCACTGACGCGGTGAATCACGCGGCCGGCAGCGGCTGTTGCAGCACCATGGCGGCCAAGGCTGGGGCCACGACCGATCACGCCGAGCACCAGGCAGCGCCCGCGGCGAAGGCCGAAGCGACGCCGATGGACCACGGCGCCGGATGCTGCGCCGGCATGAGCCACGGCGCGACCGCGAAGGTGGACGACAAGACGGCCGGTGCTTGCTCCGCGACCATGAAGGTCGGCGACGCCGCCGACCCGCACGCCGGCCACACGGCGGACGCCAAGTAGCACCGACCGCTGGCGGTGAGCGCTAGTCGAACCGGGGGATCACGAGCGACGCGGCCTGCTTGGCCCGCGCCCGCGCTTCGCCGGTATCGGCGCCGCGCGCCAGCGCCACCCCCATGCGACGCGTCCTGAAACTCTCGGGTTTGCCGAACAGGCGCACCTCGGTCTGCGGCACGGCCAGGGCGTCGGCGACGCCGTCGAACACGATCCCGGTCGCCTCGAGTCCACCATAGATCACGGCGCTCGCGCCGGGCGCGCGCAGCGACGTGTCGACGGGCAGGCCGAGAATGGCCCGCGCGTGCAGCGCGAACTCGCTCTGCACCTGCGAGACCAGCGTCACCAGCCCGGTGTCGTGCGGACGCGGCGACACCTCCGAGAACCAGACCTCATCGCCCGATACGAACAGCTCGACGCCGAAGATGCCCACACCACCAAGCGCCGACGTCACCGCCCCCGCAATCTCCTGCGCCCGCGCCAGCGCCAGCACGCTCATCGCCTGCGGCTGCCAGCTCTCCACGTAGTCGCCGTCCACCTGCACGTGCCCGATCGGCTCGCAGAAATGCGTACTGCCCGCGCGCACGGTGAGCAGTGTCACTTCGACATCGAACGACACCTGCCCCTCGATGATGACGCGCGGCTGCTTCACGCGGCCACCGGACAGCGCGTACTCCCACGCGCGGTCGACGTCGTCTGGGCCCGTCAGCCGGCTCTGCCCTTTCCCGGACGAGGACATGACCGGCTTCACGAAACACGGGTAACCGATCTTCCCGACCGCGCCGCGCAGTTCCTCGAGCGACGACGCAAATGCGTAGGGCGACGTCGGGAGCTGCAGCTCTTCGGCCGCCATCCGGCGAATGCGCTCGCGGTTCATCGTGGTGTGCGCCGCGAATGCGGTGGGAATGACGCGCGTCAGGCCGGCCGCCTCGATCCGCACGAGTTCGTCGGTGGCAATGGCCTCGATCTCGGGCACCAGCAGGTGCGGCCGTTCCCGCTCGACCAGCGCACGCAGTGCGGCGGCATCGGTCATATCGATGACATACGAGCGATGCGCCACCTGGTGTGCCGGGGCATGCGGGTAGCGATCGACCACGATCGTCTCGACCCCGAGCCGCTGCAGCTCGATCACCACTTCCTTGCCGAGTTCTCCTCCACCGAGGAACATCACGCGAAGGGCGGTGGGCGACAGCGGCGTACCGATGCGACTCATCTGATGACTCTCCTGGGACAGCATACACTTCGGGCAGGCAGCTGCCGGCCTGCGTGCACGGCCCCGTGCGCTAGAATTCGCGTCGGACTGCGACGAAGACAAAGGAGGACATGTGACGTTCAGGAACAGGACTGCGTGGGCACTTGCAGGCGCAGCGCTGGCTGCGGCCATCGGCGTCTCGGCGCAGGCTCCGCAGCAACCCTTCGGTGCGCTCGGGCCGTTGCCGACCGCCGCTCCCGCCGCCACGTTCGACGTTTTCGAGAAGAGCATCGTCGACCTGCTGGCCGCGCAGCGCATCGGCACGGTGACGTCGCGCGACCTCGTGCAGAAGTATCTCGATCGCATTCGTGCGTACGACCAGGACGGTCCGAAGCTGAACGCCATCATCACGCTCAATCCGCGGGCGCTCGACGAGGCCGCCGCACTCGACGCCGAACGGCGTGCCGGACGCGTGCGCGGGCCGCTGCACGGCATTCCGATCGTGGTGAAGGACAACTACGCCACGGAGAACATGCCGACCACCGCGGGCTCGTCGGCGCTGGCCGGCTTCCAGACCGGACGCGACGCTTTCATGGTGAAGCGGTTGAAGGACGCGGGCGCGGTCATCATCGGCAAGACGAACCTGCACGAACTCGCCTACGGCATCACGTCCATCAGCTCCGCTGGCGGCCAGACGCGCAATCCGTACGACCCGACACGTAACCCGGGCGGCTCGAGTGGCGGCACGGCGGCCGCGGTTGCGGCGAGCTTCGCCGCAGCGGGCATGGGCACCGACACCTGCGGCTCCATCCGCAATCCTGCCTCGGAGAACAACCTGTTCGGGCTGCGCGGCACGGCGGGGCTGTCGAGCCGCAGCGGCATCGTGCCGCTCGCGCATACGCAGGATATTGGCGGGCCACTGGCCCGCACGGTCACCGACCTCTACCTGATGCTCGACTACACCGTCGGGGTCGATCCGGCAGATTCCACGACGAGCGCGAGCGTTGAACACATTCCGCGCAGCTACAACGGCAGTGTGGGAGACGCCAGTCTTGGCGACATCACCATCGGCGTGCTGACGCCGCTCTTTGGCACCGCGCCAGAAGACGAAGAGGCGGCGCGCATCGTCCGCGCGGCGCTCGAGGATCTGCGCTCGCTCGGCGCCGGCATCGTCGAGGTGCCATTCCCGGATCTCGAAGAACTGCTGCAGAACACCAGCGTCATCAACGCCGAGTTCAAGTTCGACCTGCTCGACTTCCTGTCAGCCTATCCCTCCGCCCCGGTTCATTCGCTCACCGAGATCCTGTCTGGCGGGAAGTATCATCCCGCCGTCGAGAGCGTGCTGAAGCGTGCCGACGAAGTGACCGAGCGCACCTCGGCCGCGTACACAGCCACACTCGCCAGGCGCGATGATGTGCGCGACGCGGTGGCGACGCAGATGCGCCGCCAGAACATCACCGCGTTCGTCTATCCCACACTGCGCCGCAAGCCGGCGTTGATTGGGCAACCGCAGGGGGGCTCGAACTGTCAGTTGAGCGCAACGACCGGCTATCCGGCGCTGAGCATGCCTGCCGGCTTCACCACTGACGGGCTGCCGATCGGCATGGAACTGCTGGGACAGCCGTGGAGTGAACCGACGCTGCTGAAGGTGGCCTACGCGTACGAGCGGCTGGTCACGCCGCGCCGCGCGCCGAAGACCACGCCGTCGCTCATCGCGAAGTAGGCCGAACCACCCGGCGCGTCATCGGGCCGCAACAATCGTGCGGGGTGGCCGCGTACGGTGCTGGCCGCGCGGCATCAGCCACAGTGCGCCTCTGATGACGCCCGAGCCCACCGCACCGCTGGACGCGGCCAGCGTCAGCAGGCGCCGTGTGACGCGCCAGGCTGCCGGCGACGCCTCGGCCGCGGCGCGGCAGTCCTCCAGACTCGCGCGACGGTCACCTGCCGCTACGCGCGCGACACCACGCGCGAGGTACGCGCGGGCGAGTGCGCGATTGCGCAGCTCGCCGAGCGGGCCGTCGTCGACCCGAAGCGCCTTCCACGTAGCAATGGGCAGATCCGTGGCGGATGGGCCCCGCCTCGACAGTTGCTCGTCGTGCCAGCGATAGATGCTGAGCGGCCAGTCGCTGAGCACGTGGTGCCAGCCTGCGAGCGCCACCGTCATATTGACGAACAGGTCCGGCGACACGCCGTCCGGCATCGGCTGTTCGCGCCAGGCCGCGTCGAGCGCCTCCAGGCGGATGAGCATGTGTGATGGCGACACGGTCCAGCGTTCGGCCAGCATCCGGTACGCGGCATTGGTGATGCGCCCGGACCGCCGCGAATCGCGCGGGGAGAACAACCGTCCCTGATGGTCATACGTCGTGCGACAGAACGCGATGCCCGCACCAGGATCATCCAGGAGTTCACGCAGGAGACGCTCGACGAACGTCCGCTCGTAGCGGTCGTCGTCGTCGAGCAGACCGATAAATTCGCCGCGGCACTCCGCGACCGCTGCGCTGAAGCGTCCGCTCGCGCCCAGTCGCGTCACCGCACGCACGTATCGTACGCGGGCATCCGCGAACGACGCCGCCACGTCTTCGAGGTCGCCCGCATCGTCGTAGATCACCAGTTCGAGTTCGTGGTGGGTCTGCTCAAGCACGCTCGCGATGGCCTCGTGCAGCCAGCGTCGCCGAAAGGCACGGATGGCAATGGAGACGAGTGGCGGCACCGTATTACCAGGTTCCGGATAGTCGCACGCGGCGCCCGAGCTCGGCGTGCGCGGCGTCCAGCGTGGCAGGCCCGGCGGCCCGCCACTCGGCAAGTCGCGTGAGTGCAGCCGCGACGTTCGCGCCGAGTGTGACCGGGGACAGGTCGAAGCTGCGCGCCAGCAGGGCGCGCGTGGCGCCCGTGCGCGCGTACTCGGCGTAGATGAGATCGGACGGGATTGGCAGGCGGTTGTCGTGGACGCAGCCGATGCCGCCGAATCCGAAGGACCGGCCCGCGGCATGCGCGCAGGTGGCCGCGTCTTTCATGAGGTCGCCCGCCAGCACGGACCAGCGGTTGGGCAGTTCGAGCGACAGCGACAGGTCGTTCAGGCCGATGTGGATTTCATCGAGGTCCGGCACTGCGGCAATCGCCGGCAGGCTGTCCACCCCGGCCCGCGTTTCGATCAGGACGACCGTGCGCGCGCGGCGAGCCACCAGGCCGGTGAAGTCGGCCGCCTGCGCAGCGGACGCCACCATCGGCGCCATCACCACCGCGGCGCCGCACGCCAGGACCGACTCGATCTCGTCGCGCGTGCCGGCATGCAGCGGGTTGATGCGGACGAAGAGCCGCGCCCGATCGAGCACCCCGCCCACCGACCGCAATTCGTCCAGCGAGTGCGGCGACAGCCACGTGGAACGCCCCACTTGCCGCTCGGCCTTACCCAGATGCTCGAGGTCGACACCGATGCGGTGCACACCCGAGGCATCCGCCGCGGCGGCGACGCCGAGGTCGGCCGTCCAGAGCGTCAGGACAAACGGGTCAGCTGAAGCGGAACGGGATGTCCGGGGTGTCGGCCGGGAGCCGCCACTCGTCGGGGTCGTCATAGGCATAAGGCCTGTCGAACATGTTGACGAACGTGGAGACGTCGTTGGACAGGTTCTGCACGCCGTGCCACACCCACGGTGGCACCGCCAGCAGCATCGGCCTCGCCGGACTGAGGTGGAACACGTCCACCTGCCCCCGCGTCGGCGAGCCCTCGCGCGGGTCGAACAGCGCGATGCGGAAGTGACCGCCGACGACGAACAGGAAGTCCCACCGCTGACGGTGCTGGTGCCACGCGCTGATCGCGTTGCTGCGCAGCGCGACGTGAATCACCTGCTGCACCGTCCCCTCGACGACGCCCCAGTCGGGGCGATAGAGCTCGGTGGTGATCCCGTTCGCGGTGACGATGTTGCGGACCTCGCGCACGCGGACACCGTCGATCAGCTTCCGGGCGATGACCCAGTCGTGATCGATGTGCGCAGGGTCCTTCGCGCCGGGCGTTCCCGGCTCCGGTTCGTTCATCACGGGCAGCGGTCCTTCCGGATCAGGCGTTGAGCGCGGCGAGTCCGGCCGCCGCCACCTGCGCGTCCTGGGTGGACAGCATGCCCGATACGCCGATGGCGCCGACCACCTGGCCGCCCACGACGATCGGCACGCCGCCTTCGAGCGCGGCCATGCCGGGCATGGTCGACAGGCGCAGGCCTGCACCGCCAGCGGCCATCGCATCCTCGAAGATCTTCGTGGCGCGGCGGAACTTCACGGCGGTCATCGCCTTCGCGATCGACACGTCCATGCTCCCGAGTTGCGTGTTGTCAGCGCGCTGGAAGATCACCAGATGCGCGGTGCTGTCGACGATGGCAATCGCCATCGGCCAGTGGTGGGCGGCGGCTTCCTGCTCGGCCGCGGCCATGATGCGCTTGGCAACGTCGAGTGTGAGCGGCGCGCCGTAAGGCAGCGGCAGGCTCGTGGTCGGGGGCGGTGTCGTGGTCATAGGGAAACCTGACTGCTCTTTGGCACTGGGTGATTACAGACTGCAGATTGTAGCGGGCTATTCAGGCCGGTGGAACGTCCTGATGGCGTCGAGGAACTCGTCGCCGAAGTCGGCGGCTTTCTTCGTGCCGACACCGTAGATGTCGCGCAGGTCGTCGACCGTGGACGGCCGCCGCTCGGCCATCTGCTGCAAGGTGGTGTCGTGGAAGATCACATACGGCGGCACGCCGCGTTCGCGCGCGATGCGCGTGCGCACCTCGCGCAGCTTGTCGAACAGATTCGGGTCGCCGCCGAAGGTGGCGGCACCAGCCCCGCGCGTCCGGCTCTTGCCCTTCACCGGCACCTGCTCGCGGAACAGCGCGCACGTGCCGTCACCCTTCAGCAACACCGCGCCCTGCGCGGTGAGTTTCAGAATCGGGTACGGCTCCCCTTCGCGGGCCAGCCAGCCGCCGGCCACGAGCTGTTCGATGTAGCCGCGCACCGCCGCCGGCGTTTCGTGTTTCAGCAGGCCGAAGGTGGACAGCTCGGCATGACCGTAGGCCACCACCTTCTCGTTCGCCTTGCCGAGCAGCACGTCGGCGACGTGGGCGAGTCCGTAGCGCTGGTTCACGCGCGCCACGCACGACAGCACCTTGCGAGCGACCGTCGTCGAGTCGTCGACCGCGTCCAGTTCCTTCAGGCACCAGTCGCAGGCGCCGCACTCCTGACGCGTCCAGGCTTGGCCGAAGTATTCGACGAGCGAACGGTGGCGGCAGTGCGTGCCCGCGGCATAGCGCTCCATGTCCCGCAGCAGGCCACGCGCGCTGTCGGTGAACTCGCCGTTCTGCTCGAGCATCTGCCGCCAGCGCACGAAGTCGGCGCCGGAGTAGATGAGCACACACTCCGCCGCCAGGCCGTCGCGGCCGGCGCGGCCGGCCTCCTGCTGGTAGTGCTCGGGCGACCGCGGGGCGCTCGCATGAATGACGAAGCGCACGTTCGAGCGGTCGATGCCCATACCGAACGCCACCGTCGCGACGATGATGTCGGCGCGCTCCTGCAGGAACGCTTCCTGGTGCTTCGCACGCATTTTATCGGACAGGCCGGCGTGATACGGCAGCGCTTCGTGCCCTTCGCCGCGCAGCCACTCGGCCAGTTCCTCCACCTCGCGGCGCGAACCGCAGTAGACGATGCCCGACTCGCCGTCGTGCCGCGACAGGATGACCTTGAGCTGCTTCTTCAGCGTGCCGCGGCGAAGGACGCGGTAGACCAGGTTCGGCCGGTCGAACGAGCCGACGAGCACGAGCGGATCGTTCAGCCGGAGTTCGGTGAGGATGTCGTGCCGGACGCGCTCGGTGGCCGTGGCGGTGAAGCAGTGGAACGACGCGCCAGGAAAGTCTTCGCGCAGCCGCCCCAGTTGCCGGTACTCCGGCCGGAAGTCGTGCCCCCACTGGCTGATGCAGTGCGCTTCGTCGACGGCGACGAACCGCACGCCCCACTTCGCCAGCATGCGGCGGAAGCCCTGGCTCCCCTCGCCAACGAGCCGCTCGGGCGAGACGTAGAGGAGGCGGCAGCGATCGGCCTTCAGGCTGGCGAAGACCTCGTCGCGCTCGGCCGAGGTCTGGGTACTGTTGAGATACCACGCCTCGACGCCATCGACGCGCAGGCCGTCGACCTGATCCTTCATCAGCGAAATGAGGGGTGACACGACGACGGCGAAACCCTGACGGCCCCGGTCCGGCTGAAGCCGGACACTACGGGAGACATCGTCCGACGGCCGGGCACTGCGAGAAGCATCTGCGGCGGGTAACGCATCGAAATCGACGTCGTAGCCCAGGCTCTCGTCGTCGACGGTGACCAGGTCAGGCGCGCTCTCCGCGTCGTGTCCGGCTTCAGCCGGACCCGACACGAGGTCGGCGTCACCCGCACCTGCCGCGGCATGCTCCATCACCAGCGCCGGCGCCTGGAAGCACAGCGACTTGCCGCCGCCGGTCGGCAGCACGACAAGGCTGTCGCGTCCTTCCAGCACGGCGTGCATGGCTTCGCGCTGCAACGGCCTGAAGTCCGAGAATCCCCAGACGCGGTGCAGCGCATCGCGCAGGGCGGCGTCGTACGTGCTGATTAGGATTTCCTCGGATAGCGGGTGGACACGTAATCATCGACGAGCGCCTGGAAGGCCGCTGCAAGTTCTTCGTAGGTGCCGCGCAGCGTCGAGTGGTGCTGGCCGTCGATGAAAATCGGGCAGTTCGGCGCCTCACCGGTGCCGGGCAGGCTGATGCCGATGTTCGCGGCTTTCGACTCGCCGGGGCCGTTCACCACACATCCCATCACGGCGAGCGTCATGGTTTCCACGCCGTCGTACTGGACCTTCCACGTTGGCATCTGCTCGCGGATGTAGTTCTGAATGGCCTCGGCCAGTTCCTGGAACGTACTGCTCGTGGTGCGGCCGCACCCTGGGCAGGCGGTGACACTTGGCGAGAACGATCGCAGGCCGAGCGACTGCAGCAGTTCGCACGCCGCGTACACCTCTTCGCGCCGGTCGCCGCCGGGCCGCGGCGTCAGCGACACGCGAATCGTGTCGCCGATGCCTTCGGCGAGGAGCACGCCCATCGCCGCCGACGACCAGACGAGCCCCTTCGTCCCCATCCCGGCCTCGGTCAGCCCGAGGTGCAGCGGCTGATCGGTCTGCTTCGACAGCGCGCGGTAGACCGCGATGAGGTCGCGCGGACGCGACGTCTTGCACGAGATGATGATCTGGTCCTTGCGCAGGCCGCTCTCGATGGCCAGCGCCGTCGACTCGATCGCCGAGAGCACCATGCACTCGTTGATGATCTCGTCGGATTCCTTCCCAAGGTTGCGGTCGGTGTTCTCCTGCATCTTCGCGACAACCAGTTCCTGGTTGAGCGAGCCGCCGTTGACGCCGATGCGCACGGGCCTGCCGTGGTCGACCGCCACCTGGCAGATGGTCGAGAACTGCTCGTCACGGCGCTTGCCGGTGCCGACGTTGCCCGGGTTGATGCGGTACTTGTCGAGCGCCTCGGCGCAGGCCGGGTAACGCGTCAACAGCAGGTGACCGTTGTAGTGGAAGTCGCCGATGAGCGGCGCCGTGCAACCGGCATCGAGCATGCGCTGCTTGATCTCGGGCACCGCCGCGGCGGCCTCGTTGTTGTTCACCGTGACGCGCACCATCTCGGAGCCCGCGGCGGCGAGCTCGATGCACTGCGTGGCGGTGGACACCGCATTCGCGGTATCCGTCATCGTCATCGACTGGACGACGATGGGCGCACCGCCGCCAACCTGGACGCGTCCCACCTTCACGCCCACGGTCTTGTGGAGTCGTACAAGTGCCATGAATTCCTCATGATAGCATCGTGCCCATGCGCTCAATTGTCGTCCGCGAGTTCGGCGCCCCCCAGGTGATGCAGGTCGAGCAACTGCCCGATCCGACGCCGTCGGCGTCGCAGGTCCTGGTGCGTGTCCGGGCCGTTGGCGTCAACCCGGTCGACACCTACATCCGCAGCGGCGTCTACGCCGCAAAGCCGCCCCTTCCCTACACGCCAGGGCACGACGGCGCGGGCGACGTCGTCGCTGTTGGCGCGGACGTGACGACAGTGTCACCGGGCGACCGCGTCTACATCGCGGGCGACAACCTCGGCTCGCCGCACACCGGCCTGTGCGCGGAACTCGTACTCTGTGCGCCGACACAGCTGCACCACCTGCCTGCGCACGTCAGCTACGCGCAGGGCGCCGCCATGGGCGTGCCGTACGCCACGGCCTACTACTCGCTCTTCCGGCGCGCCAACGCCCGGCCCGGCGAGACCGTACTGGTGCACGGCGCCAGCGGCGGTGTCGGCATCGCCGCCGTCGAACTGGCACGCGCGCACGGCATGTTCGTCATCGGCACCGCCAGCACCGAACGCGGCCGCGCCCTCGTGCAGGCACACGGCGCGCACGTGGTCGTCGACCACTCGGCACCCGGCTACCTCGACGCCATCGGCAAGGCCACGGCCGGCACCGGCGTGCACGTCATCCTCGAGATGGCCGCGCACCTGAATCTCGACCACGACCTCACGCTGCTCGCGAAGTGTGGACGCGTCGTGATCATCGGCAGCCGCGGCCGCGTCGAGATCGACCCGCGCGGCACCATGGGGCGTGAAGCGTCCATCCACGGCATGTTGTTGTTCAACGTCTCGGCGGCCGAGCTGGCCATCACGCATGCCGCGCTCGTGGCCGGCCTCGAGAACGGCACACTGAAGCCGCTCGTCGGGCACGAATTCCCACTCGAGGACGCGCCGAAGGCGCACGAGATGGTGATGAGCTCCGGCGCGATCGGCAAGGTCGTCATCACCCTCTGACGCAACCAGACCAACCCGACGCGGCCCGGTGCCGCACATCGCGCCTCACTCCAACTCAAGCGCTCGTATAATCAGGCTGCGCCCGAACCATCGGGCACAGCCTGGAGCGCCTCGACATGCACACCCGAATCACGCCGGGACGCGCCCTCGTGCTCGCCCTGATGACATTCGCCTGCGCCGCCACGGTCGCCGCCCTGTCACCGCACGTTCGGGCCCAGCGGGGCTCCGCGTCACCACCGCCACCGGCGGCCAGTTCGCGCGGCCGGCAGGTCTACGAGACACACTGCGTGGAGTGCCACGGCGAGAGCGGCAAGGGCGATGGCCCGGCGGCGATGTCACTCGTGCCGCACCCCCGCGACTTCACCAGCGGCCGCTACAAGATCCGTTCGACTGAAACGGGCAGCCTGCCCACCGACGACGACCTGCTGCGCTCGGTGCGCACCGGGCTCCCCGGCAGCGCCATGCCTGGCTGGGGTCCGCTGCTTCCCGACGACGACATCCGCGCGGTGGTCGGCTACATCAAGACGCTGTCGCCACGCTTCGCTGCCGAACGGCCCGAGCCGATTCCGGCCTCGACGCCGGTGCCCTCCTCGCCCGACAGCGTCGCGCGCGGGGCGTCCGTGTACGCCACGCTGCAGTGCTCGAAGTGCCACGGCGAAGACGGCCGCGGCGCCGGCGCCGTCACCACCAGGTTCGAGGACGACTGGGGCTTCACGCTGCACGCCGCGAACCTTGCCGAACCATGGACCTTCCGTGGCGGCCCTGACGCCGCTGACGCGTTCATGCGGTTCCGCGCCGGGGTGTCTGGCACGCCGATGCCGTCGTACACGGGCACGGCCACCGACACCGAGATGTGGGACCTGGCCAACTACGTCGCGTCGCTCCGCCGCAAGCCGGTCTGGGAAATGAACGCCGACGAAGTGACAACGTTCTACGCACAGCAGGAGGCCGAGGCGCTGGCCGACCCGGTGAGGCGCGGCGAGTATCTCGTCGACATCCTCGCCTGCCCGGTCTGCCACTCGCCGGTGGACAAGCAGCGCCGCACGCTGCCCGGCATGCGGCTGGCCGGCGGCCTGCGCATGCAGCTCTCGCCGTTCGGGATGTATCCGACCGGCAACCTCACCTCAGACAAGGAGACCGGCCTCGGCAACTGGACCGATGACGAGATCAAGCGCGTCATCACCAAGGGGACCCTCCGTGACGGCACGCGCATGCTGCCCTTCCCGATGGACTGGCCCTCGTTCTCGACGATGAAGGAGTCGGACCTGAACGCCGTCGTGGCCTACCTGCGGACGGTGCCGCCGGTGCGCAACACGGTGCCACGACTGACGCGCACCTTCCTGCCGGTCTACCTCTGGAACAAGTTCGAGATGCTCATCCTCGGCCGGGACCTGCCGAGCTACTTCTACGCTGGCAACGCCGGCGCGACGGGAGGCCAGTGATGAAGACGTTCCTGACGCGGGCCGCGCTGACGCTCGTGATCCTGACCGTCGTCGGCTTCCTCGCATTCCTCTACAACATCCCGCCGCTCTTCTGGATTGCGCCGGAGACGTTTGGGGCGGACATGCGCCACGCGGCGCCGCCGGTCGACGGCATCGCCGATCCGGCGCGGCGCGCCATCGCCGAGCGCGGCCGCACACTGGCCATGAACATCGGCTGCACCGGCTGCCACGCCACCAATGGTCCGCAGGGACCTGACCTGACGAAGTACCTGGCGGGTGGCGGCACGAAGATCGTCTCGGAGCGCGGCACCTACGTGACGCGCAACCTGACCCCCGACTTTGCCACCGGACTCGCGCGGCGCACGGACGACGACGTGAAGCGCGTGCTCCGGAGCGGCACCTTCCCCGACGGCCACGTCGTGCCCTACACGACGATGCCGTGGGCCAACTTCTCGTACCTGACCGAGGAGGACCGGCACGCCATCGTGGTCTACCTGCGCAGCCTGCCGCCGGTCACCCACAAGATCCCCGAGCCGTCGTTCGAGCCGGTGGCCCTTCCGCCCGGTGCGGTCGAGGGCATTTTCGGATTGAAGGACTACGGGATCAATTAGACTCGACGAGAAGGAGATTCCTCGATGAAACGCGTTCTCGCAATCCTGGCTGTCGCGGCGCTCGGCGCCACCGCCGTCGGTGCTCAGCAGCACGACATGGACAAGATGCAGGCGAGCGGCAGCCTCCCGGCCGGCTGGTCGATTCGCCTCGACAGCGGCGCCACCAAGCCCGACGGCGTTAGCGTCATGCCAATGGGCGGCGGCCTCCACTTCAAGACCGGTCCCGCCGGCATCTACTACCGTGCGGCCGATGCGAAGACCGGCGTGTACGAAGTGCGTGCCGCGTTCAGCCAGATGGAACCGTCGGCGCATCCCGAGGCGTACGGCATCTTCATCGGCGGCGCGAACCTCGCCGCGGCGACGCAGAAGTACACCTACTTCCTGGTCCGCCAGGACGGCACGTTCATGATCTCGCGCCGTGACGGTGCGAAGGTCACGCCGGTCATGCCGTGGACCGACAACGCCGCAGTGAAGAAGACCGATGCGTCGGTCAAGGGCACCAACGTGCTGTCCATCGTCGTGGCCGCCGACAAGGTGCGTTTCCTCGTGAACAACACGGAAGTCAGCGCGCAGCCCGCCGCTGGCGTCGACGGCGCCGGCATCGCCGGCCTGCGCGTGAACCACAACCTCAACGTGCACGTCGACGGGTTTGGCGTGAAGTGAGCACCATGGACTGGACGCCATCGCGCCAGCCGCGACGGCGCGGTCGTGCGCTGCTGTTCGTCGTCCTTGCCCTCGTGCTGTTCGGGGGCGGGACGACACTCTCCTACTACGTCGATTCCCTCTGGTTCGCCTCACTCGGCTTCGGTGAGGTCTTCTGGACGACGCTGCGGGTCCAGGGCATCGTCTTCAGCGTCTTCCTCGGCGCGACCTTCTTCCTGCTCTACGCCGGCTACTTCGCGCTCAAGCCGGCACAGCTCGACCTGACGAGCGGTCCCATCCTGATCAACGGCCAACCGATCCGGCTGCCGGTCGAACCGGTGCTGCGGATGATCGCGCTCATCGCGGCGGCGTTCCTCGCCATCGTCACCGGACTCGGGATGATGGCGCAGTGGACCACCTTCGCGCTCTACTGGAACCAGGCGCCGGTGGCCGGCGCGGCACTCGATCCGATCTTCGGCCGACCCGCCACCTTCTATCTCTTCACGCTGCCGGTCTGGCAGCTCGTCGCCGGCTGGGCGACGACGCTGGCGGTGATTGTCGCCGCGGTCGCCGCATTCTTCGCCGTCATCGCCGGCGGGTCGCGCGTGCTGACGCGCACCACCATGAGCAGCAACAGCGCGCTGCGCGGCGTCTCGGTCGCCGCAAGCGGCCTGCTGCTGGCCTTCGCGGCGCAGACCTACGTCGGCCGCTTCAGCCGCATCCTGCAGGACCACACCATCTTCGCCGGCATCACCTACACCGACGCGCACGTGCTGGTGCCGGGGATGCTCTATGTCGCGATGGCGCTCGTGCTCGGCGCCGTAGTCTGCGCGCTCAACGCGGTAGCGGCGCCCAAGGTGCGCTGGATCGTCGGCGCGCTGCTGCCGGCGGTGGCCACCTACGTGGTGGTCAGCCTGGCTGCCTGGTACGTGAACGGCTTCGTCGTGAAGCCGAACGAACTGGTGCGCGAACGGCCGTTCATCACGAACAACATTGCCTACACGCAGGAGGCGTTCGGGCTGAACCGCATCACCGAGACGCCGTTCCCCGCCGACAACGGCCTCGAGGCGATCGACGCCGCCAGCAACGGGGAGACGCTCGAGAACATCCGCCTCTGGGACTGGCGGGCGCTGCAGGACACGCTGCGCCAGATCCAGGAGATCCGCACCTACTACGACTTCCCGGACATCGACATCGACCGCTACACGTTCGACGGCAAGACGCGCCAGATGATGCTGGCCGTGCGCGAACTGAATGTCGATCGTCTGCCCGACAGCAGCCGCAACTGGATCAACGAGAAGCTGGTCTACACGCACGGCTACGGCGTCACGATGAACCCGGTGAACGGCTTCACGCCAGAGGGACTGCCCGACCTGCTGCTCGGCAACATGCCGGTGCAGAGCAAGGTTCCCGGACTGGAACTGAAGCGGCCGCAGGTGTACTTCGGTGAGCTGACGAACACCGATGTCTACGTGCGCACGAACCAGAAGGAATTCGACTTCCCGCAGGGCGAGACGAACAGCTTCGCGACCTACGAGGGAACGGGCGGCATCCAGATGGGCGGCTTCTTCCGCCGCATCATGATTGCGCTCGACCGCGGCGACCTGACGAAGGTGCCGTTCAGCGACGACATCACGCCGGACAGCCGGCTGCTGATGCGCCGCAATATTCGCGAACGGCTGAACACCATCGCGCCGTTCCTCACCTACGACACCGACCCGTACATCGTGGTGACGAAGGAAGGGCGGCTGGTGTGGCTGGTCGACGGCTTCACCACCTCCGACAGCTACCCCTACGCGCGCCACTACCGGCTCGGCAACGACCAGGTGAACTACATCCGCAACAGCGTGAAGGTGGCGATCGACGCCTACGACGGATCGGTGACGCTCTACGTGTTCGACGACACCGACCCGCTCATCGCGGCGTACCGTCGCATCTTCCCGACCCTGTTCCGCGACGCCGCCGAGATGCCGGCCGACCTGCGCAGCCACGTCCGCTACCCCGAGCTGCTGCTGCAGATGCAGGCGCTGGTCTACGGGCTGTACCACATGACGACGCCAGACGTGTTCTACAACCGCGAGGACCTGTGGACCGTGGCGTCGGAAGTGCGGACTGACAGCACCAATCAGACCAGTGCGCAGACGATGGAGCCGAACTTCGTGCTGATGAAGCTGCCGGGCGAAGCCGCACTGGAATTCGTCGAGATTCTGCCGTTCACGCCGGCCAACCGCAACAACCTCATTGGCTGGATCGCCGGACGCAGCGACGGGCCGAACTACGGCAAAGCCCTGGTGTACGACTTCCCGAAGACGAAGCTGGTGGATGGACCGCTGCAGATCGAGGCACGCATCGATCAGAACGCGCAGCTCTCGGGCCAGCTGTCACTGTGGAACCAGCAGGGGTCGCACGTGCGGCGCGGCACGCTCATCGTGATTCCGGTGGGACGCGGGCTGCTGTATGCGGAGCCGATCTACCTGCAGGCCGAACGCAGCCCGATGCCCGAACTGCGCATCGTGGTACTCGCGCTGCAGGACCGCCTGGCGTACGGGCCGAACTTCGAGACCGCCCTGGCGGCGCTGTTCGGCAATGGGACGTCGACGCTTGGTTCACCAGGCCCTGGCGGCACGACGCAGGCCCCGCGAGCGGTCGCATCCTCGTCCGCAGCGGGCACACCTGCCGCAGCGGGCGCCGCCGCGACACCGGATGCGCTCATCCGGAGTGCGGCGCAAGACCTCGAGGACTACCAGCGGCTGACGGCCGAGGGGAAACTCGGTGAAGCCGGTCAGCGGCTCGAGGCACTGAAGGGGAAGCTGCAGGAACTGCAGAACCGGCGCTAAGACACGGCGTCCATGTAGGCGTTGCCCAGGTTGCCGCAGCGAGTGGGTGCGCGAGCGGCGAAGCTGAGGCGGTAGCCGGCCGCGTTGGCGAGTGGCGGGGCACAGGGAAGAGGCCGACGGTGGCGCCCCCGCCAGGAACAGGAAAGAACTCCCACGAATCGAGGCCGCGGAGGGATGCGAGAATGTCGGGATGCGAACTCTCCTGATTGCCCTCTTCCTCGGCGCCACCGTCGCCGCGCAGTCGCCCAAAACCATTCCCGCGCCGCCTGATGTGAAGGCGCCGCCCGCCGATGCCGCCAAGACGGCGTCGGGCCTCGCCAGCAAGGTCATCAAGGCCGGTACGAGCAAGGAGCATCCCGCCAAGACCGACAGGGTCACGGTGCACTACACGGGGTGGACCACCGACGGCAAGATGTTCGACAGCTCGGTCGCGCGTGGCGAAACCGCCACCTTCCCGCTCGACAAGGTCATCGCCGGCTGGACTGAGGGCGTGCAGTTGATGGTGGCCGGTGAAACGCGCCGGCTCTGGATCCCCGAGTCGCTCGCCTACCAGGGTCGGAGCGAACCGAGAGGCACGCTGGTGTTCGACGTGCAGCTGATTTCCTTCAGCAAGCCGCCGCAGCCGCCGCAGGTGCCGCCCGACGTGAAGGCCGTACCGACCGACGCGAAGAAGACGGCGAGCGGCCTCGCCTACAAGGTGGTGACAGCCGGCACCGGCGCCAAGCACCCGACCTCGCGCAGCCAGGTCACCGTGCACTACTCGGGCTGGACGACCGACGGCAAGATGTTCGACAGCTCGGTCACGCGCGGTGAACCGGCCACCTTCCCGCTCGACGGCGTCATTGCGGGCTGGACGGAAGGCGTGCAGTTGATGGTCGAAGGCGAGAAGACCCGCTTCTGGATTCCGGAAGGGCTGGCCTACAAGGGCCAGAGCCCGCCCTACGGCATGCTCGTGTTCGACGTCGAACTGCTGAAAATTCAGTGACGTCCACCATGCGCGCGTCATCGGCCGGCGCGGTGGCGCTGGCGCTCTTCGTCGCGGGCTGCGGCTCGGTGCCAGGCACCCAGACCTACGGCAATGCCGGCGCCGGCGACCCGCTCGTCGCGAAGACGCTCTCGGGCTACGTGGCCGAATTCCTGAAACGCAATCCGACCACGAACACCTACCTCGGTGGCGCGGGGCTCGACCCGTCGCTGGCGGCGGTGGATGGCACCCTGCGCAACTACTCGCAGGCCGCGATCGACGACGAGGACAAGTGGCTCGGCATTGTCGCGCGCAGCCTCAGCGCCGTCGACATCGACGCGCTGACGCCGGCGGTGCTGATCGACCGGGACGTGGCGGTGGCGCAGGTGCGCTTCCTGCTGCATCAGCACCAGGTGCGCCGCTACCAGGAACGCGCCGTCGACACCTACGTCGGCGAACCGTTCCGCGCCATCGACTGGCAGCTCCAGGGGCTCACCCAGACCGGCGAGCGCAGCTACGGCACACCCGAGGAATGGGCGCTGGTCATCCAGCGCGTGAAGGCCATCCCGGCGTTTCTCGCCGCAGCACGCACGCAGCTCGAAGCGGGCGTGAAGTCGGGTAATGTCGCCGATCGCCGCATGCTCGAACGCGATGGCCTGAACACCAGCGACGCCAACGCCACGTACTTCCGCGAGACGCTGCCGGCGGTCGCCGCCCAACGCATTGCGCCGGGACCTGGGCGCGACGCGCGGCTCGCCGACATCCGCACCGCCGGACGCGATGCGGGCGCGGCCTACGGGCAGTTCCGCACCTTCATCGCCGACACGTTCTTCGAGCCCGGCTCGCACACGGTGAAATCGGCCTACGCGGCCGACCGCTACGCCGTCGGCGCCACCGAGTACGACTGGGCGCTCGAGAACAATTTTCACCTCAAGGTGAAGGCATCGCAGTTGTTCGACGACTCATGGCCGATCGTCCAGGCGACCCAGACGCAGATGATCGAGCTCGCGCGTCAGATCGGCCAGAAGAACGGCCTGTCGCTGCCAGCCGACGGCCCGGCCGCGGTCCGCGTCGTGTTCGATCAGCTCTCGAAGGACTACCCGAAGTCGGATGCCGAAATGGTGTCGTGGTACAGCGACGCCGCCTTCCGCCTGGTCGACTTCGCGCGCAAGACCGGGCTGTTCGATGTCCCGGCCGACTACACGCTCGAGGTGGTGGAGACGCCGCCGCCGCTGCGCGCCTCGATCGACGGCGCCGCCTACTATCCCGCGCCGCCGTTCAAGGCCACGGGTGTCGGCCGCTACTACGTCACCCCCACGGGCAACGACCCGGCCGCGCTGCAGGCGAACAACCGCGCCGCGCTCGCCGACCTGTCCGCGCACGAAGGGTTCCCCGGCCACGACTGGTACTTCAAGGTGCTGACGCAGGCGAAAGGGTCGTTCTCACCGGTCCGCTGGCTCACGCCTGGTGCGGTCGAAGACTCGGCGGCCATGTGGCAGGACTCACTCGCCGCTGAAGGCTGGGGCCTCTACGCCGAAGCACTGATGGCCGAGCCGCAGCCGGGCGCACCGAACGGCTTCTACACGCCAGAAGAACGGCTCTATCAACTGCAGGGCACGCTCTACCGCGATCTGCGCGTCCGCATCGACACCGGCCTCCACATCGGACGCTTCGGCTACGACGATGCGACGACGCTGTTCTCGGAGGTGGTCGACTTCCTGCCGGGCGCCTGCGATGCGGCCGGCCGCGCGACCAGCGACGCCAAGCGCGCCAGCTGCGCAGCGGCCGAACGCGCGGTCTTCCGCTACTCGAAGTGGCCGACGCAGGCGATCACCTATCGCCTCGGCAAGGACGCCATCTACGCCATGCGCGAGGAAGCGGCGAAGGCGACGGGCGCGGCGTTCTCGGCGAAGACGTTCCACCTCGAGTTCATCCGTCAGGGCACGATTCCGCCGGAATACTTCAAGACGACGCTGCTCAACACACTGGCGCCGACCCGGCAGTAACCGCTTCTATCAGCGCAGGGTCAACTTCACGAAGGACGCGAAGACCACGAAGAAGAACCAGCCTCTTCCAGAAGAGGCCTTCGTGCTGCTTCGTGTCTTCGTGAAGCCCGACGACCATCCGCGAGGATGACCGTCGTGCCCTTTGTGTGTCTGGATTGCGCGCGCTGCGATCTAGGGGCGCTTCGCGCGGTCGTTGATCTTGCGAGCGGCGCGCTGGAAGCGCTCAGTGAGCTGACGCCGCGCCTCGTCCGGCACGAGGCCGAGCCGCGAGAGCTGCGTTTGCACCTGCCGCACTTCCTCCTGCGCCGCGCGCAGCCGGCTGTCGTCGTCGGGCTTGCCACCGATCGTGTTGGAGGCCAGTGCCTCCTTCAGCATCGCGGCGAGCCGGCTCGTCGGTGACTCGGCTTCGGCTGCCTGACCGGTCTGGCCGGCGAGCGCCTCTGCCAGCGCCTCGACCTTGCTGACGAGCGTCTCCATCCGCTTGCGGTTCGACTCCGGGTCCATGTCCGACCCGCCGAACGCCGCCGGCCACCGGTTGATGACGTGGCCGAATGCCAGGGCAAACTGCTGGTCGAGCGCTCGTGCCCGATCGGGGTCGACGCCGCGCGACGCAATCTCCTGCTGCCACCGCGAGCGCAGCGCACGCGCCGTGGCCAGCAGGTCCGCCGGCGCCTCGCTCCCCTCGGGCAGGGCGGCGATCGCCTCGACCTCGGCGCAGATGGCCTCGCGCGCCGCCACGCGTTCGGCGCGGGCCGTGTCGTGCCGCTGCGCGAAGCGCGTGAAGAACGTGTCGCACGCCGTGCGGAAGCGCTGCCAGATGGCTTCGGACCGCGACTTCTTCACCGGCCCGATCGTCTTCCACTCGGCCTGCAACTGGCGGATTTCACCGGCCGTCTTGTCCCAGTCCGAACTCGGCGCGAGCGCTTCGGCCTTCTCGCAGAGCGCTTCCTTCCGGGCCAGGTTCTCGTTCCAGCTCGTCTTGCGCTCGGAGAGATCCTGGTGACGACGGGTGAAGAACCTGTCGCAGGCGCCGCGGAACCGCTCCCAAATCGCCTTCTCGCGACCGCGCGACACCGGCCCGATGGTCTTCCACTCGTTCTGCAGCGCCTTCAGCGCCTCGGAGGTCGTGATCCAGTCGGTGGAGTCGGAGAGTGCCTCGGCCTGTTCGCACAGCACCGTCTTCTTCGCAAGGTTCTCAGCACGCTCAGTGGACTGCACGGCGAAGTGCGCCTCGCAGCGGGCCCACACCTCGTCGTGGGCGGCCTTGAAGCGGCGCCAGAGCGCATCGGCCTGGGCACGCGGCACGTCGGACGACGCCCGCCACTGCTCCTGCAGCTCACGCACTTCCTTGGCAGCGGCATCGAGGTCTTCGGTGGCCTTGAGCGCTTCCATCCTGGCGCAGAGCTGCTCCTGGATGGCGACGTTGGCGAAGCGCTTCCAGTCGTCGGCCTCGCGCAGTTCCTGCACCTTCGGCGTGAGCGCGGCCTGCACGGCCTTGAGCCGCGTCATGACGTCCTCGAAGTCCTGCTTGGTCGGCAGCGGCGGCATCGCCCCGAAGGCATTCTTCACGTCCTTCAGCGCGCGGTCGGCGGCCTTCAGCGTGAGGTCGTCCTTGGCGGCAAGCGGCTCGACGCGGCCGAGCAGGTTGTGCATGCGGGCCAGCGCCTCCTTGCGGGCGCGGGCATCTTCCTCGCGCGCCTCGGCGTCGCGCCCGCTCATGCGGCCGGTCGCGTCGTTGTAGCGCGCCAGCACCTCGCCGTCCACGTCGATGCCAAGCGCGGTGTCACTCCATTCGCGGCGCACCGCGTTGAAGCGCTTGCGCGCCGACTGCAGGTTCTCGTCGGCGGCGGCCGCTTCGGCCTCGACCACCAGTTCAGCCAGCCGGCCGGTGCGACGCTCGCGGTCGCGCTGCAGCGCCTCCTGCTCGGCGGCTTCGCGCGCGGTACGCGCATCGTCTGTCTCGGCCGGTGCGACCGGTTCGACCGGCGCGGCAGGCGCCTCAACCGGTGCGTCCGCAGTGACCGGTTCTTGCAGGGGATCGCCGTGCGGCGGTGTCGTCATCTCAGCCTCCGTCGATTCAACCGCCCGTGCGGCCACTGCTGCGGTCATGGCGGCCGCGGTGGCCGCCTCCGCTGCCTCGCGCGCGGCACGTTCATCGGCCTCGCGCATGTTCGAACGTGCCCGCTTCGACGCGCTCTTGTTCCGGCCGCGCAGCTCCACCTGTTCGAGCTCGGTGCGGTCGGTGATGAGGTCGAGCGCGGCCAGCGCCGTGTCCTTGAAATCGCTGTTCATCGCGATGGCCAGGAGCTCGTCGTGCGAGCCCTGCTCGCGAACCTGCTCGAACGCACGCATGCGGATCGGCTCGAGCGCCGCATGACGCGCGACCGAGGCGAGCGCGTGCACGTCCATGATCCGGGCGAGCGCGCGTGCCGCCGAGGCTTCGCGGGTGGCCGACTTCGCAATCTGGCCGAGTACCTTCGGATCGGTGAGGGCGTCGATCGCCTGCTGGCTCTCCGGTTCGCCGACTTCCTCGAACGCCTCGAGCGCGAGGTCGCGCAACATCGCCGTGGCCTGGGCGCAGACGCTGTCGTCCTTGTCCTCGTGCAGCACCACGGCCAGCGTCGCCGGATCCATTAACTTGGCCACCGCGGCCTTGCGCACACGCGGGTCGTCGTCCTCGCGGGCAGCGGCGGCGATGGCCTCTTTCTCGGATAGTGGCAACTCCTCGACGAAGGCGAGGCGGACGTTGGGATCGGAATGTTTGTCGCGGGACTGGGCACGGAAACGATCGAGCAGTGTCATGGGATTCTCCAGCCTGGCCGGGAGGCCAGCTTGTGAGGGCGGACCCGTCAGGGCCGCCGCGAAACTCCGAAACGTTCGAGCGCCGCCATAATGTCGGCGCCGTGATTGCCGAACCGAACCTGGCGATCGATCGCCAGGACTCGGCCGTCGGCACCGATGTAGACCGTCCATCGGCTCGGCAACCCGAGCGGACCGAGGACACCGTAGGCACGTGCCACGATGGACTCAGGGTCGCTCAGGATGGGGAATTCGATCCCGGTAGACGCGGCAAACTCGCGATTGATCTCAACGGTATCGCAACTCGCCGCAAAGATGGCAGCATCGAACGCACCAAGCGCACGTTTCGACATCCCGATCGACCGGCATTCGGCCGTGCAGCCGGCCGTGAACGCCTTCGGAAACCAGGCGATGACGACGACCTGTCCGCGTAAATCGGCCAGCCGGTAGGTCCGGCCGTCGGAGGACGGCACCATGAAATCGGGCGCGACGTCACCGACGACGAGTTCAACTCGGGGAGCTTTCCCCGGACTCAGCAGGCTCGTGACGGCCGTTCCGATGGCCGACAGCAGCGCGCCGGTCTGGCGCAACGCGTTCACCGACGTCTTCTCCTGCTCCCTGGCGCCCCGACGCCCCCCGCCATTTTACGCACAACCCCGCAGGCCATCGGGTACTCTCATTGCAAACTCATGGTGACAATGTCCCACAGTCCAAAAAGGCGGATCCTTCCGGCGCTGTCACTGCTGCTCGCCTTGACGAGCGCCTGCGCGAAGAACGACAGCACGGGCGGCAGCCCCACGTCGCCGAGCGGCCCACCGGCGGCCGGGTCGGCGCTGGTCTACTCGGCAGTCGGCGCAAGCGATGTCATGGGCATCGGCTCGACGAGCCCGTGCTTCATCTTCGAGGACTGTAACGGGACCGGGTACGTCTGGGTGGCCGCACGCCAGCTGAGAGCCAGCGGCTACACGGTGAGCGTCGGCAACCTGGGGATTCCGGCCTCGGTGATCAGCCGTTCCTTTCAGGATCTGGGCACGCACTACGGTCGCGTCATCGGCGGCAACATCATCGAGCAGGAAATGCCGTTCGTGCGTCGCGATGCGTCGTTCGTCACGGTATTTACCGGGGCCAACGACGTGAACACGGTCACCGCTGCGCTCGGCGGCGGCGGCGCCGGCGGCAGCAACCAGACGGCCTACATCGACGACAAGGTCTCGACGTTCGGCACAGACTTCGCGACCCTGCTGAACGGCATCCGCACCCGCGCGCCGCAGGCCCGCATCATCGTCCTCAACCTGCCGAACCTGGCGGCGCTCCCCTACCTGGCCAGTGCGTCGCTGGCCCAGAAACAGGCGGCGCAGCGCGCCTCGGTGCGGATAACGACGAATGCGATCAACGCACAGCAGGGTGTCACGGTCATTGACCTGATGTGCGATACGCGCGTCTACGCGGCATCGTTCTACTCGTCGGACGGCTTCCATCCGAACGACACCGGCTACGCGATCCTCGGCGCCGAAATTGTCAAAGCGCTGACAAATTCGTCATACGCCGCGCCGCGCGCCAGTTGCTCGCCGATGACGCTGTACTGAGCGGCCTCGCCCGCATGGCTTTCACAGGAATGCCAGAATGCAGGTCAGATCCCCGTGACCTTCCTTACCGTGATCGAGCGCCTCGCCCGCGACTGGCGCGCGCCGCTGCCGGGGGTGCCGGCGCAGGCGCTGATGGCCCCGCAGCGACGCGGCGACTGGCCAGCCGGCATCGACGCGACGTCGGCGCGGCATGCCGCCGGCTTGCTGCTGCTGTTTCCCGTCGACGGCCGTGCGCACGTCATCCTCACCGTACGCTCCGCGCACGTGCGGCACAGCGGACAGGTGTCGCTGCCGGGCGGCGTGATCGAGACGGACGAGACCGTGGAGCAGGCCGCGCTGCGCGAGGCGCGCGAGGAAATTGCCCTCGCCACAACCGACGTGCGGCTGCACGGACGGCTGACCCCACTCGACATCCCGGTCAGCGGCTTCCGGCTGCATCCGGTGGTCGGCACCCTTCCGTACGCACCGGCCGTCGCACCGTCAGACCGCGAGGTGGCGCGCATCCTCAAGGTGCCGGTCGACGCTCTGTTCGAGCCGGCCACGGTGCAGTGGCGGCCGATGCGCCTGGGCACGGTCACGCTCGAGGTGCCGGGCTTCGAAGTGGACGGTGCGGTCATTTGGGGAGCCACCGCGATGGTGCTGGCCGAATTCCTCGCCGTGCTTGGCTGGGCAGGACCAGCCAGGCGTTCCTGAATTCGTGCACATCCTGCACGTTTCAATCGTCACACTTGGCGTATTCCATCTTTTACGACAAAGCTGACGCTATCCCCTTGCAGATCCTGCACGGCATTGGAATAATGCAAAAACCGAACGGCAGTGGTGTACCTGCGCGATAGAATCGCCGGGCCGCCGTTCACGGCAATCATTCATTTCGGTTCGGCAATTGACGAAGGGGGACGCGATGGGTTCCGCAGTGTTGGGCGAAGCGATCAGCGCAATTCGCGACTGGTCCGTGGCTAAGGAAGGGACGCCGGCCGTCCGTTCGGAATTTACGTTCGGCAGCCTGGTGTTCAACGACGCGGAACAGCAGAAGCGTCTGCCGAAGAAGGTGTACGAGGCGCTGCGCCGCACCATCGTGCAGTCCGAACCGCTCGACGGCTCGGTGGCCGACGCGGTGGCCAAGGCCGCGAAGGAATGGGCGGTCGAGCACGGCGCGACCCACTACACGCACTGGTTCCAGCCGCTGACCGGCATCACGGCCGAGAAGCACGACTCCTTCCTCAACCCGACCGCCGACGGCAAGGCCGTCCTCGAGTTCTCGGGCAAGGAACTGGTCAGGGGCGAGCCCGATGCGTCGAGCTTCCCGTCGGGCGGCCTGCGCAGCACCTTCGAGGCGCGCGGCTACACGGCGTGGGACCCGACCAGCCCGATGTGGCTGCTCAAGAGCGGTGGCTCGGTCACCCTCGTCATCCCGACAGCGTTCCTGAGCTGGACCGGTGAGGCGCTCGACAAGAAGACGCCGCTGCTCCGCTCGATGGATGCCCTCTCGAAGCACGCGGGGCGCATCCTGAAGCTGTTCGGTTCGAAGTCCGCGCGGGTCACCACGACCTGCGGACCCGAGCAGGAATACTTCCTGATCGATCGCTACTTCTACCTCTCGCGTCCCGACCTGATCAACGCCGGCCGCACGCTGTTCGGCGCGGCGCCGCCCAAAGGCCAGGAACTGGAAGATCAGTACTTCGGTGCGATCCCCGACCGCGTCCTCGCGTACATGTCGGAGTGCGAAACCGAGCTCTACGCGCTGGGCGTGCCGGTGAAGACGCGCCACAACGAAGTGGCGCCGAGCCAGTACGAAATCGCGCCGGTGTTCGAGACCTCGAACATCGCCACCGATCACCAGATGATGGTGATGGAAACCCTGAAGCGCATTGCGCCGAAGTACGGCCTGGCGTGCCTGATGCACGAAAAGCCGTTCGCCGGCGTCAACGGCTCGGGCAAGCACCTCAACTGGTCGATGAGTGATGACCAGGGCAACAACCTGCTGTCGCCCGGCCAGAACACGCACGACAACGTCCAGTTCCTGGTGTTCTGCGCGGCGGTCATTCGCGCGGTCAACAAGTACCAGGGCCTGCTGCGCGCGACCATCGCCAGCGCCGGCAACGACCACCGACTCGGTGCGAACGAAGCGCCGCCCGCCATCATCTCGATCTTCCTCGGCGACATGCTGACGGACATCTTCGAGCAGGTCGAAAAGGGTGGCGCGAAGTCGACCAAGAGCGGCGGCATGCTCGACACCGGCGTCGGCGTCCTGCCGAAGCTGCCGCGTGACGCGGGCGACCGCAACCGCACCAGCCCGTTCGCCTTCACCGGCAACAAGTTCGAATTCCGCGCGGTCTCGTCGAACCAGAGCATCGCCTACCCGAACATCGCGCTGAACGTCGCGGTCACCGAGTCGCTCGACTTCATCGCGACCGAACTCGAGAAGGCCGTCGCGGCCGGCAAGAAGGTCGAACAGGCCGCCAGTGAACTCCTGCCGAAGATCGTCAAGGAGAACAAGCGGATCATCTTCAACGGCAACGGCTACTCCGCCGAGTGGGCCAAGGAAGCGGCCAAGCGCGGCCTGCTCAACCTGAAGAACACGGTCGATGCCCTGCCGCAGTGGGCCTCGAAGGACGCCGTCGCGCTGTTCGACAAGTACAAGGTACTCAACGAGCGCGAAGTCCACTCCCGCTACGAGATCATGGTCGAGACGTACAACAAGACCGTGAACGTCGAAGGCCAGCTGACCGTGCTGATGGCGAACCGCTACGTGCTGCCGGCCGCGCTCGAGTACACCAAGCAGGTCGGTCAGACGGTGGCGGCGATCAAGGCGGGCGGCGGCAAGAGCGTCGAGGCCAAGAAGCTGCTCGACACGATGACCAAGCTGACCGACGAGTTCAAGAAGCGGACCGACAAGCTCCAGACCGCGCTGGGGCATTCGGGCGCGTCGGCCGAGAAGCACGCCAAGCACTTCCGCGATGCGGTCATCCCGGCGATGGTTGCGCTCCGCGCCACGAGCGACGCGCTCGAGAGCATCATCCCGCACGACCTGTGGCCGCTGGCCACCTACCGCGAGATGCTGTTCATCAAGTAGCCATCTCGAGCGACTTCAGGCTCCGGGCTTCAGGCTCTGGGCCAGACACAGCAAAGGGCGCTGCGGCTTCGGCCGCAGCGCCCTTTGTTTTTCGACGACCAACGACTAATGACTAGTGACCAACGACTAGTCGCGCCTATCTCATCTGCCTGAGCGTCGCGGCGTCGATCGCGCACGACACCGTTCCGGTCTTGCCGATCATGTCGATCGTGATGCCGGCCGTCGGCGCGAACGGGGCGAAGTCGAAGGTGAAGCGTCCGGTCGTCAACTCGCGCGCCGTCGGCGTCACCGGCTTGCCGCCGCGCTTCAGCACGAAGTCGGTGAGCGTGTTCTTCGAGCCGCGCGCGCGCGTCACCCCGATGGTGATCCGCGTGCGCTGCGCCTCGGCGTAGTTTGGCTGTGGCGCCGGCTGCTTCTGGCCGACGACGCGCCACACCTCGTACGCCACCGACTTGTACGGGGTGTACATGGCGATCTCGAAGTCGGCGTTCTTGCACAACCCCGTATCCCAGAACACGCAGGCCGGGTTCCCGCCCTGCTTCCCGCACTCGATGGCGTTGTAGTAGCTCTCGGAGTTGATCGGCAGGATCCCCTTGCCCCACGTCGGCTTCGCCCCTGGAGCAATCGCCCCTTTCAGCTGGACGGGGGCCTGCGCGGAGACGCTGGCCACCGACGCGGCCATCAGCGCGGCCCAGCCGATGCGGACACACACAGCAGTGAATCGAGTCATCACGCGGGAGTATAAACCGGTCGCGCAGCTGAGCGTCCGGCCTGGCGGCGGCGGCGTTACACTGCCCCATGCTTGCCACCATCGCCCTCGCCGCCGCCCTCGGCTACGCCCATCCGGAGCAACTGGTCGATACCGTCTGGGTGGCGGCGCATGCCAACGACGCGAACGTGCGCGTGCTCGATGTCCGGCGCGCCGGCTACGCCGACGGGCACATCCCCACTGCGCTGTGGCTCGACCCCGAGTCGATCCGCGACGCCGCGAACCCGCCCAGCTACCTGCAGCCGCAAGCGGCGTTCGAGCAGGCGCTGTCACGCCTCGGCATCTCCAACCGCACGCGCATCGTCCTCTACGACGACCGCGGCGGACTGCTGGCCTCGCGCCTGTGGTGGGCCTTGAACGCCTACGGCCACCGGGACGTGGCGCTGGTGAACGGCGGCTGGGTCGCCTGGGTCGCCGAGAAGCGCCCAACCACCACCGTCGTGCCGCAGGTGCCGGCGGCGGTGTTCAGGGCCACGCTGAACCGGGCGTGGCTCGCCACGCTCGACGATGTGAAGGGCGGGATCGGGAGGGCGAAGCTGCTCGACGCGCGCACGGTCGCCGAGATGGACGGCACCGACACGCGCCTGAGCAACCGCGGCGGTGTCATCCCCTCGGCCATCCCGGTCTATTGGGAAGACCTGCTCGATGCGGAGAAGAAGACCTTTAAGACGGCCGACGATCTGCGGACGCTGTACGCGGCGAAGGGGCTCGCGTCGTCAGATGAGGTGATTGCGTACTGCTGGGTGGGGCACCGATCAGCGGTCGATCTGTTCGCCCTGGACCTGATCGGCTTCGACCGCCTGCGGAACTACCTGGGGTCGTGGGAGGAGTGGAGCCGCCGGATGGACCTACCGACGGCTCCGTTCCCGCAGTAACCTCGCTACTGGGCGCAGCGCGGGTCGGCCTTCTGGATGGCCACGATGCGCTCGTCGGTCAGCGGCACGGCCGTGCAGCCGCCGCTGGCGCAGATGTAGTCGCCCTTGGCCGCGCCGGAGTGGCAGTTCTGGCAGGTGCCGAGGCCGTTCGACGCCTCGTAGCCTCGCGCCTTCACGGTGGTGCCCTGCGGCGTCACGGCGAGCGCGAAGTACTCCCAGCCGTTGCTCTGCGGGAAGGCCGCCTTGGTCCGCTTCACCATCGCCTCGCCCGGGATCATCCGGACGATCGTGCCTTCGGGATAGTCGGTGCTCTTCGCCTCGTAGGCCTTCAGCGCCACAGCCAGCTTCGCAGGATCGGGATGCTGAATGAACGAGCGCCCGATCTTGGTGCTGCCGCTCGAGATGCACGCGAGGATCTCAGCCGGCACGTCCTGCGCCTGCACGGCAAAGGTCGCCGTCGCGACGAACAGCGCCGCCGCAGCCACGGTGATGAGTCGATTGATTCGGTTCATGACCGACGAGCATAGCCGAAAGTCTGCCGCCGCTGGCAGCCGGCGGTCACTCGCCGGGGCCAGGCCGCTGTTCGCCGAAATCGGCGAACAGCACAGCGCGTCCGCGCTACGTTCACGCCATGGACAGCGCCGCAGGGGCAGACAGCCGTCGCCGCATCACGCCGGAGGCCACTGCGTCGTCGACGAACCGCGGCGAAGCGGTGGTGATGGCGGCGGTCGGCATCGGGATCGTCTGCGCGCTGGCCGCGGCGGCCGGCGCCTGGATGTTGATGACCAGCCCGGACCGGCTCCTGTGGGCGACCAGCGATGCCGGTTCGATGATGGCCATCATCGCGAGGACGACAGCGCTGCTGACATCAGCCGCGCTGACCCTGGTTGGCGGATAGCGGAGCGAGTGCACATGACTGAGATGAAGTTCAGCGCGAGTCTCGGAGACGATCAGACAGGCGAGCGCACGTCGTTCGGTCCCATCGCGGTCGGGGTGCTGCTCGTCGGCATCGGCGGCGCGATGCTCACCGAGCGGATCGACCTGCTGCCGCAAGCGTGGCGCCTGCAGATCTGGCCGGTGCTCCTGATGGCGTTCGGCATCGCCCGGCTGCTGCAGCCTCGGCGGCGGGGCCGGCGCGGCCTCGTCTTTGTGCTCGGCGGCGCCTGGTGGTTCGCCGTCCTCTCGGGCTGGCTCTCGCTCGAGCGCACCTGGCCACTGCTCGTCGTCGCCTACGGCGCAGGTGTGGTGGTCGCCGCCGCGACCAGCCAACCGGGACAGCCGGCCGGCGCCTTCTCGCGGCGGCGCTCCGGCGGCCTGGGATGGGTGCTGGCCGCGATTGTCATCGGCTCCTTCATCAGTGCCGGCGGCGGACGCGGCTGGTCACGGATGGTCGATCCCAACGGCCAGCTCCACAGCATCGTGGTGGCGGGACGGTCTGACCATCACGTCGAATCGATGTCGGAAGGCAACGCCGACATCGTGACGATCATGGGGACGAACATCATCGACCTGCGTGACCTGCCCGCGTCGTCACCAGCAACCATTACGATGGACGGCCTCACGGCGATGGGCACCACCATCATCCGTGTGCCACACGACTGGACGGTCGACATGAAGGCGGTCGCCATCATGGGACGCGTGCGCGACAGGCGCCAGACCTCGGGTACTGCGTCCACTCCGGCGGGAGACTGGACCGACGCGGCGGCGCCGGGCGCCGCGCCCAGTGCCACACCAGCCGCACCGCACCATCTCGTGGTTCGCGGCGCCGTCCTGATGGGCTCGCTCACGGTTACGCCGTAGCCAGGAAGCAGACAGACATCTCATGACATCGCCCCTCTTCGACAATCGGCAGTCGATCACGCCGCGCCTGCTGGGCGGCATCGGCCTGATGCTGTTCGGCGTCGTGATGCTCATCGACCGCGCCGGGCTCATGGACGCCGGTCGCGTGCTCAGGTTCTGGCCGCTGGTCCTGATCGCGATCGGCGTGCAGCAACTGGCCATGCGCCGTCATCACGGAGACGGCACCTCGGCGCCCGGGCTGGCCGGGCTCGTCTGGATCGCCGTCGGCGGCGTGTTCCTCCTCAATTCGCTGGGCATCACGCGCGCGAGCGTCTTCGAGCTGTTCTGGCCGATGGTCCTGATCGGCGTCGGCATCCGCTTGCTGACCCGCACGGGCCGCGGCTTCCGGTTCCGTGACAGGTTGACGGCCGCGCCCGAGGGTGAGAGCCGCGACACCGGGCCAGCGGTCGCCGTCCTGAGCGGCGTGAAGCGCGTGAGCCCGCCGGATGCGTTCAAGGGACTCGACGTCACCCTGTTCATGGGCGGCGCGCAGCTCGACTACCGGCCGGCCATCCTCGCCCCAGGTGCCGAAGCGGTCATCGACATCTTGGCCATCATGGGCGGCTGCGAGCTGTTCGTGCCGCCGCACTGGGTGGTATCGGCGCCGGCGACCACGATCCTCGGTGGCATCGACGATCAGCGCGTTGCACAGCCGTCGCCGATCATCGATCAAACGGCGAACCCGGGTCCGCCGCCGCGCCTCGTGATTCGCGGCCTCGTCCTGATGGGCGGGATTACGATCCGGAGCTGATGCACCCGCTCCTCGCTCGCATCGAACGGGTGGCGTGGTATCTGGCGGCCTGGGTGGCCGCCGCGTTCCTGCTGTCGCTGGCGCTGTCGCGCGAGGGGCTCGATACCCTCGACACGCTCGTGCTGGTGCTCCCGCCGTCGATCGGCTACGCCTTCGTCTGCCTGTCGGCCTGGTACGTCTGCCGGGCCGTGCCGCTCACCGCCGCTGGTGCGGCGGCGGTGACCACCGCTTCGCTCGCCGCGGCGCTGTCGGCCGGCGCGCTCTGGTACGCCCTCGCCCGAAGCTGGCGCACGCTGCTCGAGTTCCTGTCACCCACGCAGTCGTTCGCCGGCGCCACCGGACTGGACCCGACGCTCTTCTGGAGCGCGGTCGTCGTCTACCTGCTGGCCCTCGCGGTGTCCCACGTGGCGTTCGCGTACGATGCGGCGCGCGAGGCCGACGCCCAGCGCCTGGAGTTCCAGGTGCTCACGCGCGATGCGGAACTGCGGGCCCTGCGCGCCCAGCTGAATCCGCACTTCCTCTACAACAGCCTCAACTCGATCAGCGCGCTGACCTCGATCGATCCGGCCGGCGCACGACGCATGTGCGTGCTGCTCGGCGACTTCCTGCGCAGCACGCTGAAGGTGAGCGCGCTCGATCGGGTGCCGCTGTCGCAGGAACTCGCACTGGTCGATGCCTACCTGGCCATCGAGCAGATTCGGTTCGGCGGTCGCCTCACGCTCATCCGCGACGTCGACGACACGGCGCTCCAGTGCCGCGTGCCGCCGCTCATCCTGCAGCCGCTGTTCGAGAATGCGCTGGTGCACGGCATCGCGGGACTGCTCGACGGCGGCACGGTCCGGCTGACGCTGGCGCGCCGCGACGGGCGACTGCTCGTACGGGTCGAGAACCCGCGCGATCCCGAGGTGCCGCCGAAGCGCCGCGCCGGCGTGGGACTCGAGAACGTCACCCGGCGCCTGCAGACGGCGTTCGGCGATCGCGCCCGGCTCGACGCCGCTGCCGAGCCCGGCACCTTTCGCGTCGATCTCAACCTGCCAGCCGAGGAGGAGTAACGCCACCGTGTCACAGCATCACGAAGCGCCACTGCGCGTGGCGATTGTGGACGATGAGGAACTCGCGCGCCGTGTGCTGCGCGAGTACCTGGCCAGCCTCACCGGCCTCGAGGTCGTCGCAGAGTGCGCCAACGGCTTCGAGGCGGTGAAGGCCGTGGCCGAACTCGCCCCTGACCTGCTGCTCCTCGACGTGCAGATGCCGAAGTTGAGCGGCTTCGAGGTGCTGGAACTGGTCGGCCGCGACGTGGCGGTCATCTTCACCACTGCGCACGACGCCTACGCGCTGCAGGCGTTCGAGGTGCACGCCGTCGACTACCTGATGAAGCCGTTCAGCGCCGAGCGGCTGGCAGCCGCGGTCGACCGCGCCCGCGAACGACTGGCGCGTCGCGAGCTGTCGCCGCTGCCCGGACTCAGCGCCGCGGTCAGGCCGGCACCCGGCACCACCACGCGCGTGCTCGTCCGTGACGGCGCACGCGTGGACGTGCTCCCGATCGATCAGATCGACTTCGTCCAGGCGCAGGACGACTACGTCGCCTACGTCGCACGCGGCCGTCACTACCTCAAGGAGCAGACGCTCGCGGAGGTCGAAGCCTCGCTCGATCCGGCGCGGTTCGTCCGCGTCCATCGCTCGTATCTCATCAACCTCGATCGCCTGACACGCGTCGACCTCGACGAGCGCGAGAACCGCTTCGCGCTACTGACCACGGGCGACCGCGTACCGGTCAGCCGCACTGGTCACGCACGACTGACGGAACGATTGGGCGGGTAGGGCAGGAAGGGCGGGCAGGAAGGGCGGGAGGGTCTACGTAGTGCCCACCTTCAGGTGGGCCGCACATAGGCCCGGCTGAAGCCGGGCACTACGTGAGACCTTCGTCGATCGTTAGAGATTCGCGAGAATCGCGTCGCCCATGGCCGCCGTGCCGACCTTGGTCGCACCCGGCGTCATGATGTCGCCGGTGCGGATGCCGCCGTCCACCGCCTTCGAGACCGCCGCCTCGATGGCGCTCGCGGCGTCGAGTTCCTTGAACGAGAAACGCAGCATCAGCGCGGCCGACAGGATCTGGGCGATCGGATTGGCGATCCCCTTCCCTGCGATGTCAGGCGCGGTCCCGCCCGCCGGTTCGTAGAGTCCGAACGACCCTTCCGCCAGGCTGGCCGACGGCAGCAGCCCCATCGAGCCGGTCAGCATTGCGCACTCGTCCGACAGGATGTCGCCGAACATGTTGCCGCACAGCATGACGTCGAACTGGTGCGGGTTCTTCACGAGCTGCATCGCCGCGTTGTCCACGTACATGTGCGACAGCGTGACGTCCGGGTACTGCGTGCCGATCGCGGTGACGATCTCGCGCCAGAACACCATGCTCGTGAGCACGTTCGCCTTGTCGATGGAGATGACATTGTGGCGCCGTGTCCGCGCCGCCTGGAACGCCTTGTGGGCGATGCGCTCGATCTGCTTGCGCGAATATTCCTTGGTATCCCACGCACGTTCGTCGGGGCCGCTGCCCGAGCGGCCCTTGCCGTCGGCGCGCTGGGCGAAGTAGGCGCCGCCCGTCAACTCGCGCACGACGAGGATGTCGAAGCCGTCACCGACGATGTCGGCGCGCAGCGGGCAGGCAGAGGTCAGCGCCTTGTAGACACGGGCCGGGCGGAAGTTGCAGTAAAGGTCGAAGTGCTTCCGCAACGGCAGCAGCGACGCGCGTTCCGGCTGCTTCTCTGGCGGCAGCGATTCCCACTTCGGGCCACCGACCGACCCGAACAGGATCGCCTCGCTCTCTTCGCACACCTTCAGCGTCGCCGCCGGCAGCGCCTCACCGTGATTGTCGATGGCGGCGCCACCGACATCCATCGGCTGCCACGTCGCGGCAAAGCCGAACGTTTTGCCGGCCGCGTCGACGACGCGCACCGCCTGCTGCATGACTTCGGGACCGATGCCATCACCGGCCAGGACTGCAATTTGGTAGTTGTTCATGCCTGTCTAGGTTAGTCCGTCGGCCCGATCGGGTCAAAGCGTTCGGGGGCCGTCCAGGCACCGGCTGGTACAATGAGGGGCTGTGGCCAAGAAGAGTGACGACCCGACGCTGTTCGATGCGGCAGATCCACCGGACGGCGGCAGCCGCGACTCCGGCCGCCCCCCGGTCCCCCCGAGCGGCGGCGCCGGCTCCACGACGCAGGTGGCCCTCCACGAAGCGGCGCAATCGCGGTATCTGAACTACGCGCTGTCGGTCATCACCTCCCGCGCCCTGCCGGACGTCCGCGACGGCCTCAAGCCGGTGCAGCGCCGCATCCTCTTCTCGATGTGGCAGAAGAACCTGACGGCCGACAACCGGCACCGCAAGTGCGCGACGGTCGTCGGCGACGTCATGGGCAACTTCCACCCGCACGGCGACTCGGCGCTCTACGAAACGCTCGTCCGCATGGCGCAGTCGTTCTCGCTGCGCTATCCGCTGATCGACGGGTCCGGCAACTTCGGTTCGCTCGACGGCGACAGCGCCGCCGCCATGCGCTACACCGAGTGCCGGCTGGCGCGCATCTCCGACGAGATGCTCAGCGAAATCGATCAGTCGACGGTGCACTTCCGCCCGAACTACGACGGCACGAAGATCGAGCCGGTGGTGCTGCCCGCGCGCATCCCCAACCTGCTCGTGAACGGCGCGACCGGCATCGCGGTCGGCATGGCCACCAACATCCCGCCGCACAACCTCAAGGAGGTGTGCACGGCGCTGACGAAGCTGCTCGACAACGCGGACATCACGAACGCGCAGCTCTGCCGCTACGTCAAGGGTCCCGATTTTCCGACGGGCGGACAGATCCTCAACTCGACCGAGGAACTGCAGGAGATCTACCGCACCGGCTCGGGCTCGGTCCGCCTGCGCGGCACCTGGAGCATGGGGCCGGAGACGCGCACCACCAAGACGATCTACATCGAGAGCATTCCGTACACGGTCAACAAGTCGCAGCTAGTGGAGCGCATCGCCGACGTCGTGATCGGCCGCAAGCTGCCGCAACTGACGGACGTGCGCGACCTGTCGACGGAAGACGTCCGCGTCGCGCTCGAGATGAAGAAGGACGCCGACGAGAAGATGATCATGGCGTACCTGTTCAAGCACACGCCGCTGCAGATCAACTTCGCGGTGAACCTCACCTGCCTCGTGCCGGTCGAGCACAATCCCGAGGTCGGCCGTCCCGAACGCCTCGACCTGAAGCAGATCCTCTGGCACTTTCTCCACTTCCGCCTCGAGGTGATCACCAAGCGGCTGGAGCACGAACTGACGGCGCTCAACAAGCGCATCCACCTCCTCGAAGGGTTCGAGAAGGTCTTCGACGCGCTCGACGAGATCATCCGCATCATCCGCAAGTCGGACGGCAAGGCCGATGCGGCGCAGACGGTCATGGCGCAGTTCGGCCTCGACGCCGACCAGACCGACGCCATCCTCGAACTGAAGATCTACCGGCTCGCCCGCCTCGAAATCCTGATCATCCGCCAGGAGCTGGACGCGAAGCGCCGGCGCGCCGGCGAGATTACGGGGCTCCTCGGCGACGAGCAGGGGCGCTGGACGATGGTGCGCACCGAACTCGACGAGGTGACCGCGAAGTACGGCGACAAGCGCCGCACCGTGATCGCCAGCGACACGGGCGAACCCGAGTACTCGGCCGACGACTTCATCATCGATGAGGACAATGTCGTTATCGTGTCGCGCGACGGGTGGGTGAAGCGGCAGAAGGAAGTGAAGGACATGACCACGACGCGCCTGCGCGAAGGCGACCAGGTGCTGGCGGCGTGTGCGGGCAGCACCCGCGCCACCTGCGTGTTCTTCAGCAACTTCGGTGCGGCCTACACCGCGCGCATCGTCGACGTGCCGGCCTCCACCGGCTACGGTGAACCGATCCAGCGCCTGTTCAAGCTCAAGGACGGCGAGCGCGTGATCGCCGCCATGAGCCTCGACCCGCGGGTGATTGGCGACATCACGCCGAAGCGGGAGGGGGACCCGGCCCCGGTGCATGCGGTGGCGGTGACGAGCGACGGCTACGCGCTGCGGTTCGGCCTCGACGGCCTCGTCGAGGTGAGCACCCGCGCGGGCCGGCGCTTCGCGCGTCCGGCCGACGGTGCCGAAGTGGTGGGCGTCGATCGGGTCACCGGTAAGGAAACGATGATTGCCGCCACGGCCGAAGCCCGCGGCATGCTCTGCCCGATCGAGGAGATCAACTACCTGGCGGGGCCGGGTAAGGGGGTCATCCTCATCAAGCTGTCGGACGAGGACAAGGTGCTGGGCTTCATCGCCTCCACCGGCGATCGCGACCTCCTGACGGTGGAGACGACGCGCGGCGCCGAGCAGACGGTCAGCACCACGAAGTACGAGGTGACCGGTCGCGGCGGGCGCGGGCGCGAACTGCTGCAGCGCGGTGGATTCACGCGCGTCCTCTGGCCGACACCGCCGGTGCCGCAGCCGCTGTCGTAGGACTGGCGCGACGGACGATTTCCCAGGGTGCCGTCACGTTCGCCTACCCAGACAGCACGTGCCGAAGAGGACGTCGTACGTCGCGCCTGCGCTACCGCCCCTCGAGCGTCGCCAGCACGTGCGCGTTGTGCCGGGCGATCATGGCCATCGCGCTGTTCGCCACGATTGAACTGACGATGGCCGCGAGGCGGTGGTTGTCGTGCCACAGCGTCTCTGTGCCGATCACCGTGGCCACCGCCGCCGCAATCTTCACGCCGAGCATCGTGCCTTCGCTCCGTGTCACCGGTTTCATCAGCGGATTCGCCTCCACCCCGCCCGCCCGCAACACCCGCATCGTCAGCATCCCGTCGTAGGTCTGGACGACGCCGGTGACGGCGTGCAGCGAGGAGAGGACGGCCCGCCGGGGGTCGCGGTCAGGAATCACCCGGACGACCGGTTGCGGGTCGGCCCCGTCGAGCGCGGCGGTGAGCGCCCGCAACCGGCCTTCCGTCGGCAGCACCAGGGCCGCGGGGGCCGTCGGCGCCGTCACGCCGCGATCGTCGGGCCTGGGGGAGGCAAGTCCGGCGGCAGGGGCGAGCAGGATTCCAGCAAGAACGAAGGCAGACCAATACCGCATGCACGCTCCCGGGGCGAACGGGCGCTGTCGTGCGCCCTGCGTTGCCGTCCCCCTAGCGAGCGTCGTGCCCGAGGCTCGTCCGCAGGGACGGGCGAAATCGCTGGGCTTTTCGCGATTCTGCGCGTCGCCGGCGGCTGAACCGTGCATGCCTTACACCGGAGAGGCGTGTAGCTTACGCAGTCTCACCGGGGAGGCTGGAGGGTGGGAGATGGGGGTTGGGTTGGGCGGGGGTTGCACGAGGGGGATGACGTTCGCCCTTGACAACACCGAACTTCGGGTAGAATCGGGGTGCCCCGGTGAGAGCCCCGGCGCTACGACCGCTGCGCACGATCGCTGGATTCCAGCGGCTGACGGTCGGCCCCGGCTCACAGCAACCTGCTGGCACGCGGGCGCATACATCCATAACAAGGATTAGTTTTGCCTCATCCGGAACGTACCAACATCGCGGTCTTTATCGACTTCGACAACATCGAAATCGGTGTGAAGACCACCCTTGGCGAGCACTTCGACATCGGCATTATTCTCGAGGCGCTCAAGGAGCGCGGCGAAGTCGTGACGAAGATTGCCTACGCCGACTGGACCCGCGCTGGCGAGTACAGCCGCAACCTCACGCAGCACGCCATCAGGCTGGTGCAGCGCAACCTCACCCCGGGCGGCGACAAGAACGGCGCGGACATCAATCTCGCGCTGGACGCCCTCGAGATGGCGTTCACCCACCCGCACATCAACGCCTACGTTATCGTCGGCGGCGACAGCGACTTCCTGTCGCTGGTCGAAAAGCTGAAGCAGTACGACAAGAAGGTGTTCGTCGTCGGCGGCCGCTCGTTCACGAGCGTCATCCTGCAGCGGAACTGCCACGAGTTCATCGCCTACGAGAACCTCATCCGGCGCCCCTCGTCTTCGCGCCCACCGCGCTCGGGCGACAAGCCGACGCAGGCCCAGCAGAACAGCACGCAGGCCTTCCCGATGGCCCAGGCCATTCCGGTCGTCCGCCGCGCGCTCAAAATCCTCGCGGACCGCGAAGTGTCGCCGCAGACCGGACTCCTCAAGAGCACGCTGCTGCAGCTCGACTCGACGTTCTCGGAGCGCAGCTACGGCGCCTCGTCGTTCCTCGACTTCGTCGAGAAGCTGGCGCAGGCCGGGCTCGTCCTGCTGAAGCACTCCGGACGGAGTGTGATGGTGGAACTCAATCCGGCGTTTGCCGACGAGGGCGACGTGCCGAAGCCGCGCGCCGAAGGCGACGCGCCGCAGCTGGGCGACACGGCGGACAACGTCGTGGCGTTCCGGCCCGCGGGCGAACAAGCGCCGCAGGCGCAGGTTCAGGCCGAGCCGTCAACCGCCGCTCCTGGAGCCGAGCCGCTCTCGAAGCTGGGTGAGAACGCCGACGGCGTGCGCGAGGCCGCGCAGTTGCTGGGCGCCGCCACGAACGCGCGCTGGCCCATGTATCTGCGCAACGTGAAGCAGATTCTCCGTGCCGGCAACCTCGACGAGCGCCGCTACGGGTTCGGCGGGCTGATGGACCTGCTCAAGGCCTGCCAGCGCGACGGCCTCGTGCGCATCGAACGCGATCGCCGTGGCGGCCTGCGGGTCTTCCAGGGTACGAACATGGCCAAGCCGGAGAACGCCCCGCAGCCGGAACCCGAGGAAGCGAACGGCAACGTCGCCGATCCGGATTCGCCGCTGGCGGAGCTCGCCGACGATATGCAGCCGGTGCTGATGGATGTCTCGGACGGCAGCGAGCCGGACGTGATCGAGATCGAACCCGTGTCGGTCGTCGACACGACGGCGGAACTGCTCGGTCGCGCCAAGCCGCGCGCACCGCGGACCCGCGCGGGCCGCACGGGCAGCGTCGCCTCCACGCCGGTCGCTCCGGCGCCGGCCCCGTCGCGCAGCCGCTCCGGCGGTGGCGCGAAGAAGGCGGTTGTCGCCAAGAAGCCGGCCGCCAAGAAGGCCGCGCCGCGCTCGCGCAAGCCGGTCAACAAGAACGACGACGACTTCGGGAACCGATAGTACTCAGGGCAGGTCGGGCGGGTAAGGCAGGTGGGGCGGGGGCTGAAGCAGTCCAACCCATCTCGCCAGCCCTGCCTGCCCGGCCCGCCTCACCGGCCTCACCCGCCCGACCTCTGTCTCGAGGTGTCGCACCGCCACAGCGGTTCGGGCCAGCGACGTGGTCGGCTACTTCTTCTCGAGAAAATCCATCCAGCGGCGCACCAGCGGCTGCTGCGGCCCCCTGGCCGTGATGTAAGCGTCGGCCCAGGTGCGCGCCAGCTTCACGTCCTCCGCCGGCGACCTGGCCGCCGTGCGAGCCAGCTTGAGGTGATAGATCCACTCGACACCGAGCTGCAGCGACTCGACCTCGGCCGGGTTCGCCTCGAGGTAGCGCGCCAGAAGTTGCACGGCAAGCTGCCCCTGGCCGAAGGTGGCGGAGATGAGTGCCATCGGCCTCACGAAGCGGAGGTCACCAGGCCACTTTGCCATCGCCTCTTCGAGCACGCTGCGCGCCTCGGCCATGCGCCGCTCGCGCATCAGCGCGTCGGCCAGCCACGCGTAGATCTCGGGAAAGTCGGAGCCGTCGATGAGCGACGTCTGCCACGCACCGGTCGCCTGGTCGTCGCGCCCCGCCGCGGCAAACACCGCGGCGAGATAGGCGAGCACCGAGGCGTTCTCGCTGTCGGTGTCGAGGGCCGACTTGAGGCTGGCCTCGGCCTTCACAAGTTCGCCAGCGGAGAAGGCGGACGCACCGCTGTCGAATGCAGCGCGCGCGCCAGGGGCGACTCGCTCGCGGAACGCCTTGAGCGTGTCGCCGCCAAGCAGGCTGGACCTGTCGAAGGGACGCGACATCATCGCGTCGAGCACCGGCAGGAACACGTCGGCGGTCGAGAGCACCGCGCCGCTGTCGGCGGACGTCATCAGCACCGCCGGGGCTGCCACTTCGAATGCCCGCGCGTAGGTCTGCACCACGCCACGCTCGCCCAGCACCTGTGCGCGGAGGTAGTACTGGCCGGGTGGCAACTGGCGCACGGGCAGCGTCTGCGAGAAGACCGCGTGCGTGCCGCCCGAACCGGTGCGCGGCTGCACCGCCTGCGTCAGCAGCGCCTCGCCGCTCTCCGACTGCGCCAGCTCGAACGTGGTCTTCAGGGCGGCCGCCCCCTCGCCGAACACCTCGATGTAGCCCTGCACGGTGCCGAACACCACCGTGTAGCCGACGGCGGGCTGCAGCAGATCCTCGGCGCCGTTGAGCGGACCACCCACCATCAAGTCGCTGAGACGCAGCGGGCCCGACTCGACCACGCCGGCGCGGAACTCGTGCTCCACCGTACCGATGCGGTCCCCTTCGTTCACCGCCAGCTTCAGCGTGTAGTCACCGGGAGGGACATTCACCGTGCCCGTGAACTGCAGTGCCGACGGTACGCCGTTCATCACCGGCGGCAGCCGTGCCTCACCGACGCGGCTGTCGACCACGCGCCCCTCGCGGTCCAGGATCGAGTAGCCGACCGTGGTCATGCGCGGCGCGGTGTAGTCGGTGCCGATGTCCGCATGCACCAGCACGGCCAGCTTGCCAACTTCCTGCTCGGGCAGCGAGAACGTGGTGACGCGCAGCGGCAGCGCCGCGATCGGCAGCGGCGTGTTCACCGCCGCGGTGACCAGCTCGCGCGCGCTCTTCGGTGCGCCGGTGTCGACGTCGCCCACCAGGGCGCGGCGCGAGCGGACGGTCAGCCCCTTGCGCGACACGTCGACGCGCACCGCGTGCGTCTTGCCGTCGCGATCGGCCGGGCTCGATTCGACACCGAGCAGGTAGTAGCCGGACAGCTCCGACTCGATCCGGTCGAACACGCCAGCGCCCGTGCCGATGATGTTGAACATGGCGCCGCGCGAGGCGCTGGACAGCAACTCGAGCCCTTCAGCACGCACGTAGCGATCGTCCATCGTCGCCATCCGCACGCCGCGCTGCTCCGACGCCATCGACTGGAACAACTGGTCGTCGAGCTTGAGCGTGTAGATGCTCGTCCGCGAGGCGGCGGCAATGGCGCCGAGTTGGATCACCGCCGACCGCTGGTCGTCGATCAGGAACCCCTCGGACACGAAGATCATCGTCTTCGGGCCGTCGATCGTCTTCAGCGCGGTCAGCAGCGAGCGGAGCACGCGGATGGTGCCTTCGCCGGCGGCGGCACCGGTCATCGCCTTTTCCTGCGCTTCGGCTTGTACCTCCGTCGCGCACGCCTCGAAGCCGGGCCCGGCCATGCCGGCACACTCCCGGACCATGACGTCTTCGAACACACCGGGAATGCCTCGGGAAATCTGCAGGGCTTCGAACGTCGAGATACTGAACTGCGTCAGCATCGACGACTGATGCTGCCCGACCAGACGCTCGACCGCGCGCTTCAGTCGCGACCGGTCGGCTGTGAACGGCGTGGACGGCGCTCCTTGTCCCAGCCCGATTACCGCGGCGCGATCGGTCGGCTGCAGGTGGTCGATGAACGCATTCACGGCGCCGCGAATGCCGAGGGTGCCGCCGAAGCGGATGTTCGGCTGATCGACCACCAGGAGAATGAGGCGCCCGCCCGTCGCGTTCTCGTTCCACGAGTAGCCGGACGGCGCGGGCGGCGGCGGCGCCGACGCCTTCGTCTCGAGCCCCACCCACTCGGCGGTCATGACGCGGCGCTGCGAGCCGTCGACCCTGATGGTGAACTCGTCCGGCTTCAGGTCGCGAACCGGCCGCCCCTTGTCGTCGAGCACCGCGAGGTCGATCGAGGTCAGCTCGACCGACGAGCGGAACACCGGCTGCGCCGGCCGCTGCGCCCGCAGCACCGCGCCCGAGATCACCGTTGCCGCCAGCGCCGCGGCTGCCCAACGTCGTGTGCTCATTTGAAAGGTGCCGCCCTGTAGCCCTGCCGTGCGCGGACGTTCGGATAGCCGTCCACCCGCACCTTGATCTCGCGCCACGTGTCATCCCGCGCGCCGTTGCTCGGCTGGTAGCCGAGCAGGTACTGATTCGAGAGTTCGTCGAGCAGTTCCTCGAACGCCAGGTGGAGCTGCTCGACGCTGTCGGTCGTGAAGGTGCGTCCGCCGGTCGGCACGGTCAGCCGCTGCATCGTCTTCTTCAGGTAGTCCTGGCTGATGCCGCGACCCTGCGCGATCATGTAGAGCGTGACGTCGCTCGACTGCAGCTTACGCTCGACGTCGTCGAGCGAGAGGTGGCTGCCCTGGTCCTCGCCGTCCGAGAACACCACCAGCGCCTTGCGCCCCACCTGCCGGCCGAGCATGTCGACCGCGCGCACGATGACGTCGTAGAGCGCGGTGGCGCCCCACGGCGCGAGCCGGTCGACCGCACGCACGCGCTCCGACGGGTCGGTGGTCTTGCGCGTCAGCGCGAAGACACTGTCGTTGAAGCCAAGCAGCGTCACCTGATCCTTCGACGGCACCGCCACCAGGAAGTCCTTCACCGCCTTCTTCAGCTTCGGCATCGACGCCGTCATGCTGCCGCTGATGTCGACCGCAACGATCAGCTCGAGCGGCACGTCTTTCGACGCGAAGTAGGTGACCGGCTGCGACGTGCCGTCCTCGTAGACGCTGAACGCCGAGCGCGGCAGCGCGCTGACGAATCGCCCCGCGTCGTCGGCCACCGTCACCGTCACCTGGATCGCCTCGACGTTCACGCGGTCGGCGTAGCCGATGCCCTTCGTGCGCAGCGTCTTGACGATACGGTCGCCGCTGACCGGCTGCACGACGAGGCGGATGAGATGCACGCTGATAACCGAGCCGGCGTCCCACTCGCAGTCGAAGGGCGGTTCGTTCAACACGCAGAACTGCCGGCCGTCGACGAAGAAGGTGACGCTCTGCACCGGCACGCTCGGGTCGATCGCTGCGCGCAGTGCGGTGACGCCGCTGATGTAGGCGCTGGCCGACGGCGAACTGATCACGACCGGCGTCTCCGCCGTGGTCAGTGCGGTGCCACCCTGTTGCGCCGTGGCGAGCGTGAGCAGGCTGCCGGCCAGGGCCAGCAGGAGCGCAAGCGCCGAAGCGCGAACAGAGCCTCGCATCACGGTTCGAAGACGGCCGCGTTAACCGGGACGAGCGGCCCGTTCGCGGCAGTCGCCGCCACGTAGTCGTCCACCGCATTCCGGCCGAGCGCGCGGACATGCGGCGACAGCGCCGCCAGGTCGTTCGCGTCCGCCGTGTCGACCGTGTCGACGAAATCCTGCATGGCCGTCGCCAGTACGGACGGCAGCAGGACGGCGGGCAGACGCAGGGCGGCAAAACGCTGCGCAAGTTCCAGGTTCATCTCCACTGTTGATGCCGCCATCATCGCCAGCTGCGTTCGCCCGGCCAGCACACGCCAGGTGCGCGGCATCGGGAAGTGGGTGCACAGACAGCCGTCCGACAGCAGGCTATTCGCGCCCCACGCGTCGAAGGCGGCGGGTTCGAGACCGCCGAGCATCGCGAGTTCGCCGAGCGAGAACTGATTCTCGATCGAAGCGCGCTCGTTTTGCATCACCCAGCGCAGCGTTCGTAGCCGCCAGCCGTCGAGCGTCACCTCGTTCTCCAATGTTTCGAACTCAGCAGGAGTGGCGCCCAGCGCCCGGACGCGGATCCGACCCTGTCCGATGGCGTCGACGATGCGGTCGCGGTCGAGATCGCGGAGTGCGCGCGGATCGAGCAGCGCGACGTTGACGGCAAAGGCTTCACGCTCGATCGACTGCAGCGTCGGCGGGTTCGCGAGGCTGTCCATGCTCAGGCGGCGTAGCGCCAGGGGCGCCAGCGCGATGTCGAGCCCGACCAGCGACCCGGCGACATGCCACGGCACTCCGGGCTGGAAGTCCTGACGCGGCAGCGCCCATGGCCCGCGTGACCGGTTCTCACCGTCGCGCCGGCCGAACCCGAAGTCGTGTCGCAGTGAGACGTTGGCACCGAGCAGGGCGGGGCCATCGGGGTCGCCGAGATGGATCGCGTAGACGAGCGAGAGGAGGGCCTGTCCGAGCGCGATGTCGCCAAGCGGCAACAGCGTTTCGCCGGCACGATTCGCCCGGCGCAGGTCGTTCACGCGCGCTGCCCGTTCGAGTTCGTCGGCGGTGCGGGTCAGCCACTCGCGCCCATCCCTCGGCAGCGGCACACCAGCGGCCATCCCGGTGACGGGCGGACGCGCGAGCAAGGCGCCGGCCGTGGACACGAGTTGCCGTGCCTCGTCGGCAGCGTCGCGCGCGGCGGCGGACGTCGTCACTCGCATCGCCTTCCGCGCCAGTGCCACGACCGCGAACGCGGCGTCGAGATCGGGTCCACCCTGACGGCTCTGAATCGCCTCGATACGCCGACGCTCGGCGCCGGCCAGGTCCACACGGTAGCGCTCGCCTTCCCAGTCGACGATCGGATCGCCTGGCGTCGGCCCTCCGGCCACGCCCGCCACGCTGCGGGCCTGCCAGCTCTCGCCCGTTGGCAGATGCGGCGCCAACGCAGACCGGTACCAGTCCGCCAGCGCGCCGCGCAGCGCGCCGGCCTGGAGTGGCAGCGCAAAGAGCGAGCGCATCAGCGCCTCGGCCGCGCGCGGCTCGAGCGTGCCGGCCCGCTCCATGCGCGCCACCACCGCGAACGCCCCCTGCAGCTGCGCCAGCGTCCAGAACCGATCGGCGGCGCCGGTTCCGGCAAGCCGCGCCTGGCGCAGGCCCGCGGCGTAGACGTCGGGAGTGCTGATGCCCATCCGCTCGAGTCCGAGCAGCAGCATCCGCCTCGTCGTCATGTCGTGCAACACCGAGGCTGCCGGCTCGAACTCCGTGCCGGCGATGGCGCCGAAGACCCGCTGCCCGAACGCCAGCTGGTCGAGACGATCGCCTCGTGCGTACATGTCACCGGCGGTCGCGCGCAGCAGCCATGCCGCGTCGATGCGCGTGTGCGTGGCCGCGACCGGCTCGCCTGGGCCAGCCGGCAATGGCTCGGCGTCGAACACGGTCCCCCAGAATCGGCGATCGGCAGGCGGCGCCGGCGCACCGTCGGGTGCCGTGCGGATGCGCAGAAGCAGCAGGGCCAGATCGTTCAGCGGGCGCCCGAACGGCAGTTCCTCGACATGCCACTCCCGAAACGACGTGCGCGCCTCAGCCAGTAGCGCCTGGAACCGCCTGGCGCGAAGTGACGGATCATCGAGCCACAGGCCGAGCGCGAAGGCGCGCGACGCGGGCGAGGCGGTCGCCAGCACGTCGTACACGTAGGCCGGCCTCGCCTCGGGTTCGAACAGGAGGGCACGGATGAACGCCTCGGGATCGCTCGTGCGGGCCGGCACGGCCGTGGCCCAGAGCAGCCGCGCCGGTTCGCCGCCTGGCACGACCAACTGGCCATCGCGCACGCGGATGCTGCCGGCAAATGCGGCGAAGGCGCCTGGGGCGCGTTCGTAGATGAAGGTCAGCAGCGCCGCGTGCGCGGCGTAGAACGCCAGCGTGTCGTCGTCGGCGCCGAGCAGGCCGCGGCAGAGCAGCGCGGCGCGGCGGTCGGCGAGGATCGTCGCCAGCAGGCGCTCGCTCGTGACCGGGCGATTGAAGATGGCGCGGCTCCAGAGGTCGGGCGTGAGCGGCACATCGACCAGCAGCGCCGTAGCGGCCGGTGGTTCAGTGGGGACAAGGTCGAGCAGCACCTGCCGGCTCGTTGGCGGCGCATACACCCGCCGGATGATTTCCGCCGCAAACCGGGCACGCTCACGCGGCGCGTCGAGTTCGACGCGCGACGCCAGCGCGGACACCGATGGCGACACCGGCACGCGCGTGGTAGACGGCTCGGCTGCGGAGAGCTGCAGCTGAAATACCGCTACAATTGTCGAGCACCACCACAGCGTATGCCGCATCAGGCAAAGCCCTAAAAGAGCTGAAGTATATACATGGCATCGGCGAACTACACCGCGAAAGACATCACGGTCCTTGAAGGGCTGGAACCCGTCCGCAAGCGCCCCGGCATGTACATCGGCGGCGTCAGCAGCGCCGGGTTGCATCACCTCGTCTGGGAAGTGCTGGACAACGCGATCGACGAGGCCATGAACGGCTACGCGTCGAATGTTCGCGTGACGCTGCACGAGAACGGCTCCTCCATCACTATCGAGGACGACGGCCGCGGCATCCCGGTGGACATGCACCCGCAGACGCAGAAGAGCGCCCTCGAGGTGATCTTCACGGTGCTCCATGCGGGCGGCAAATTCGAGCAGGGCAATTACAAGACCGCAGGCGGCCTGCACGGCGTCGGCGCCAGCGTGGTCAACGCGCTGTCGAAGGAACTGGTCTGCACGGTGAAGCGCGACGGCACGGCGTGGGAGATGCGCTTCCGTCAGGGACGCCCCGACGGTCCGCTGAAGAAGCTCGGCCCGGCGCGCGGCACCGGCACCACGGTGTTCTTCCATCCCGACGCCACCATCTTCCCGAAGATCGAATTCGACCCGGCCATCATTCGCGAGCGCCTCGAGATCGCCAGCTACATCCACAAGGGGCTGAAGGTCAGCTTCGAGGATCAGACGACGAACACGCGCAACGTCTTCGAGCACGCCGAAGGCCTGCTCGACTACCTGCGGAAGGTGGTTGGCGAACGCAGCCAGAAGCCGGTGCACGAGACGGCATTCACCATCTCGAAAGAGGACGGCCTGCGCCTCGAGCTCGCGATGCAGTGGACCGAGGCCACCGACGAGCACATCCGCTCGTACGTGAACGGCATCCCGACCGGTTCCGGCGGCACGCACGAGAACGGCCTGCGCGCCGGCATCGGCAAGGCGGTCCGCAACTTCATCGACACGCACACGCTGTCGCCGAAGGGCGTGACGCTGACGGCCGAGGACATTCGTGAGGGGCTCACCGGCATCCTGAGCATCTTCATTGCCGAACCGCAGTTCCAAGGGCAGACCAAGGATCGGTTGAACAATGCCGAGGTGCTCTCGGCGGTCGACGGCGTGATCCGCCCGGCACTCGAACACTGGCTGAATCACAACATCAGCCTGGCCGAGTCGATCGTCGCGCGCATCATCCTCGCCGCTCGGGCGCGCGAGGCGAGCCGTGCGGCGCAGCAGGAGGTGTCGCGCAAGAGCGCCACGTCTTCCCGCCTGAACCTCCCCGGCAAGCTCAGCGACTGCACGAACTCGTCGGCCGACAACAGCGAACTGTTCATCGTCGAAGGCGACTCGGCCGGCGGCTCCGCCAAGCAGGGACGCGACCGTGCCCGTCAGGCCATCCTGCCGCTGCGCGGCAAGGTGCTGAACACCGAGAGCGCGTCGCTGGCAAAGGTGCTCGAGAACAAGGAACTGTCGGACCTGGTGACCGCGCTCGGCTGCGGACTCGGCAAGAACTTCGAGCTCGACAAGCTGCGCTACGGCAAGGTCATCATCCTCGCGGACGCCGACTCGGACGGCAACCACATCGCCACGCTGCTGCTCACGTTCATCTACCGGCACCTGCCGCAACTGATGTCGGCGGGCAAGGTGTTCCTGGCGCAGCCGCCGCTCTACCGCATCGACATCGCCAAGGAGACGCACTGGGCGCTCGACGATGCCGCCAAGGAGCAGATCCTGAAGGCGCATGCGAAGACCAACAGCCGCTCCACGCCCGAGATCACCCGATTCAAGGGCCTCGGCGAGATGATGCCGAAAGTGCTGTGGGAGACGACGCTGAACCCGCGCACGCGCCGCCTGCTGCGCGTCGAGGTGACGGACCAGATCATGACCGACCGTGTCATGAACGAGCTGATGGGCAAGGATGCGTCGGCGCGCTTCCGCTTCATCATGGACCGCGCGGAAGAAGCGGAAGAACTGGACGTTTAGTCGTTAGTCATTGGTCATTGGTCGTTGGTCGTTGGTCGTTGGTTGGTCGGTTGGTCGGCGCCACACGACTAATGACTAATGACCAACGACTAACGTTTGCAGTCCAGCCACCAACCGGCCGATGCCTTCCTGCACGGTCGCTTTCTGCAGGGCGCCGAAGGCCACGCGGAAGTAGCAACCGTCGGTCATGCCGAATGCATCGCCCGGAATGACCGCCACCTTGTGCTCGCGAATCAGCCGCTCGGCCAGCGCCAGCGGCGCCAGCGCCGTCTCCACCTTCATCAGCGCGTAGAACGCGCCGTCGGCCGCCGGCACCCGCGCGAGCGGTGCCAGCGTATTCAGCTCGGAGAACACGATGTCGCGGATGGACGCGAGTTCGCGCACGTACGGCGCCGCGTACGACCGCCCGACCCGCAGCGCCGCCTCGGCCCCAACCTGCGCGGCCATGGTGGGGTTGATCAGGATGGTGTCCTGACTCTTCATCATCGCTGAGAAGAGCGCCGCCGGATAGACGACGTAGCCGATGCGCCAACCCGCGAAGCCGAACGCCTTCGACAGCGAAAACATCGAGATGGTGTGCGCCGCGGCGCCAGGGAATGACCCGGGCGAGGTGTGCGCCACGCCGTAGGTGAAGTACTCGTACGGTTCGTCGGAGAGGTGATAGAGCCCATGCTCGGCGCAGAGGCTGTTCACCGCCCGCAACGACTCCGCACTGAGCACGGCGCCGCTCGGGTTGTTCGGCGAGATGGTGACCACGGCGCGGGTGCGGGGCGTGATGGCCGCCTCGATGGCATCGACACGCAGCTGATAGCGCTCGTCGGTCGGGACCCGCACCACGCGGCAGCCGGCCATCTCGACCGCCATCTCGTGATTGAAATAGAAAGGCACCGGAAGGATGACCTCGTCCCCCGGCGCCGTAATGGCCAGCACCGCGTGCATGAAGGCCATGTTCGCGCCCGCCGTCACCATGACGTGGCTGCCCTGCCCGACGTCGATGCCGTTCTCCGCCTGCAGTTTCGCGGTGATGGCCGCGACGAGCGGGGCGTAGCCCGAGCCGTCGCCGTAGCCGTGCAGGAGGCGGCTGGACTCCGCTGAGCCAAGTGCGTCGCGCACGGCGTCGGCCGCCGCCTGCGGCGGGCCGTAGTGCACCACACCCTGTCCAAGGGAGATGGTGCCAGGCGTTTCACGGATCATCGCGCCGATCACCGGAATGATGGGCGACTGTACCGCGTCCATCCGCGTGAGGGCCCGCCCCACCCCCGCTGCCCGTCCTGACATGCCTGCTCCCATCCGACCAACGACCAACGACCAACGACCAACGACCAATTGCGGCTTGCGGCTTATGACGTGCGACTACTATTCTTCCTCAATGCCCGCTGGCCGTGCCGCCCGGTTCATCGTCTGCCTGGTTGCCCTGCTGGCCGCCGTCACGCTGCTGCGTATGTCGGGCGGCGTGCTGGCGGCTGCGGGCGTGCCGGCGCCGGAGCAGTTTATCGGCTTCAAGGTCGGCACCGACAACAAGCTCGCCCGCTGGGACCGCATCGTCGACTACATGAAGGCGGTGGCCGCCTCGTCCGACCGCGTGCGCCTGCGCGAGCTGGGCAAGACCAACAACGGCAACCCCTTCGTCATGCTCGAGATCGCGTCGCCAGAGACGCTGAAGAATCTCGACCGCTACAAGCAGTACGAAAGAAAGCTCTATTTCCAGAACGGCGCGCCGACGCCGCGCGAGCGCGACGAGATCTTCCGGCAGGGCAAGGTGGTGGTGATGGTGGGCGCCAGCGTCCATGCCACCGAGGTCGGCCCCACCCAAGCGGCGCTCGAACTGGTGCACCACCTGGCCACCGACGACTCTGCCGCGACGAAGAACATTCTCGACAACGTCATCCTGCTGCTCGTGCCGAGCCTCAACCCTGACGGCGAGGTCCTCGTCACCGACTGGTTCAACAAGAACCTTGGTACGCCGTACGAGGCGAGCCCGCTGCCGGTGCTCTACCACCCGTATATCGGGCACGACAACAACCGCGACATGTACATGCTCACCCAGAAGGAGAGCCAGTACGTGGCGCAGGTGGCCTGGCACGACTGGCTGCCGGCGGTGTGGCTCGACCAGCACCAGATGGGTGCCGGCGGCCCGCGCATCTTCGTCATGCCGGCGACCGACCCGATCAACCCGAACGTGCATCCACTGATCTACCGGTGGAACGCCATCATGGGGCAGTCGCAGGCGGCCGCACTCGAAGCGGCCGGCAAGGACGGGATTATCTACAACTCGACCTACACCAACTTCTGGCAGGGCGCGATGGCCTGGGCCGGGTGGTGGCACAACCAGATCGGTCTGCTGACGGAGGTCGCCAGCGTCCGCATCGCCTCGCCGACGGATCAGATCAAGACCGCGCCGCGCAGCGGCGGCCCCGGCGACTTCGTGCGCGAGGCGGCGATCGACGCCATCGTGCCAGGCATGGGCACGCTCGGCGCACCGGCCGACACGACGCCGCGCACCGAGTATCCACGGCCGTGGCTCGGCGGACGCTGGACGCTCCGCGACATCGTCGACTACCAGTTCATTTCAACCCTCGCCCTGCTCGACACGGCGGCCGACCGCCGCGAAACGGTGCTGCGCCAGATCTACGAGGTGAACCGGCAGACGGTGGAGGACGGGCGCACCGGCGCGGTGAAGGCCATCCTCATCCCGCTCGACCTGCAGCAGGATGCACGCGAAGCCATGCACCTGGCCGAGCGGCTGATAATGGGCGGCGTCGAGGTCTACCGGGCCGAGGCGGCGTTCGACGTCGACGACACGCCGTACTCGGCGGGCACACTGGTGGTGCCCATGACGCAGGTCTTCGCGCGCTATGCCAAGGACCTGCTCGAGAAGCAGAACTACCCCGAGGTCCGGCGCGCGCCGAACCTGCCGCCGGAGGCGCCGTACGACATGACGGCGTGGTCGCTCGGCATGCAGTTCGGTGTCACAGTCGACTTCGCGAACGAGCTGCTGCCGAACGTGAAGCTGACGCGCGTCACTGCGCCGCTGAAGAGCGCTGGGCGCGTCACCGGCAACGGCCCGCGCTTCATGTTCGAGTACACCGGCGCCGACAGCGCCGTCGTGGTGAACCGCCTGCTGCGCGACGGGGCGAAGGTGGCTTTCACCCCATCGTCGCATGCGCTGGTCGACGGCGCGAGCCGCTCGCAGCTCGAGGAACTGGCGCGCGATCTCGGCGTGTCGTTCTCCACGGTGGAGGCGCCGCCGCCTGGCGTGCCCGACGAGCAGAAGCAGCCGCTGCGCACGCCGCGCGTGGCGCTCTACGCACCGTGGACCAGTGACAACATCGACGAAGGGTGGACGCGCTGGGTGCTGGAGCAGTACGAGTTCCCGTTCACCACCGTGCACAACGCCGACATCCGCGCTGGCGGCCTGCGCCGCCGGTTCGATGCGATCATCCTCGCCGACCAGGCGCCGCGCGAGATCGTCGACGGCAACCTCGGCACGACCATCCGGCCGGAGTATCGCGGCGGCATCGGTGACATCGGTGTCGACAGCCTGCAACGCTTCGTCAGTGACGGCGGCACGCTCATCGCGCTCGGCGCCGCGTCAGACCTGGTGATCGATCGCTTTCCGGTGCCGGTGCGCAACCAGAAGCGCGCGTTGCGCCGCGACCAGCATTTCGCGCCGGGCACGATCCTGCGGATCCAGGTCGATACGTCGAACCCGATTGGCTACGGCATGGCGTCGGACACCTACGGCTTCTACAACAACAGCCCGTTCTTCACCCTGGTCGACGGCTTCAACGCCACGCGTGCCTCGGTAATTGCGCGCTACCCGAACGAGGACATCGTCGCGTCGGGCTGGCTGCGCGGTGAAGACGCCATGGCTGGCCGCGCCGCGGTGGTGGAGGTCGACCTGCGGCCGGGCCGCATCCTGCTGTTCGGCCTGCGGCCGCAGCACCGCGCGCAGACGCACGCCACCTTCCCGATGCTCTTCAACGCGCTGTACCTCTCGGCTGACGGCACCTCGATCGCCTCCGAGAACCAGCAGTAATGATTCGCGTCCTCGTCACCGGCGGCACCTTCGACAAGGAATACAACGAGCTGAACGGCACGCTGTTCTTCAAGGACACGCACGTGCCCGAGATGCTGCGATCGGGGCGGTCGCGCGTCGAGGTGCAGGTCGAGACGCTGATGATGATGGACAGCCTCGACCTGCAGGACGCCGATCGCGCGCGCATCGCCGAGGCCTGCCGGACTGCCGGCGAAACGCGCCTCGTGGTGACGCACGGCACCGACACGATGGTGGAGACAGCTCGGGTGCTGGCGACCGCGGCCAATGACACGCTCGCAGCCAAGACCATCGTCCTGACCGGGGCCATGGTGCCCTACGCGTTCGGAAGCTCTGACGGGCTGTTCAACCTCGGCAGCGCCCTGTCGTTCGTGCAGGTGCTGCCGGCAGGCGTCTACGTGGCGATGAACGGCCGCTGCTTCAACTGGGACGCGGTAACGAAAGACCGCGAGGCCGGCATCTTCAAAGAAGTGACGTGAGCTGCTTGAGGTGGTGCACCTGGTGCCCGGCCTCCTGATAAATGATCCAGTCGACCGTCATCGGGCCGTACTCGTCATGCGTCAGCGGAGTCTCGCGGTCGGCGTGCGTGAGTGACGCGTAGAGCGCCAGGTTCAGCGTCGCCAGTGCGACGAAGACATTCACGGCATCCGGTCCGTTGATCCAGAGTTCACGCGACAGCCACTTGTCCTGATCGAACGAACTGGCCACGAAGCCGGGCCGTGTCAGCGCCATGCGCGAGCGGGTACCGAGCGCCAGCTCGGTCTGCGCCAGATGGATCAGCACCTGCCGCGCCGTCCACTTACCCGGCGCAACGGGCCGGTCGAACTGCTCGGGCGTCCAGCCATCCACGGCGTTCGAGATGGCGGGAATGGTCTCCCGCATCACGAGCAGCGGATCACGACCGTCGAGGTGTGGGCTGTACGGGGTGTGTGGCGCCATCGGTTCAGATCGTGGCCTGCACCACCGTGCGCGAGCTGCGGTGCCGCTCGATCAGTTCCGGGTGCAAGCGCTTGCTCAGGTACACCTTCGATTCGGCGTTGTCGAGCGGGTCGCGCTCGTACTTCATCACTTCGAAGCGCAGGTGATCGAGTGTGCCGCGCATCTCGTAGAACTTGTTCTTGGTCTTGACGACAACCTCGTCGAAGCCCTGCTCGATCGCCCAGAACTCCTGCTGCTCGGTGAGCGCGCGGAAGTGTCCCTGGCCACGCCAGTCGCGACGGGTACCGCCAATCCAGGTGTAGAGCACACGGCGGCCATCGAACTGCACGTGCCCCTGGAGGCGATGCACCAGTTCGATGAGCTTCGGCTCCATCTCCTCGACACAGATCTCGTGCGCCACCTTGTACGACACGGGCACGATCATGCCGGGGTCGTCCGGTGCCGGACCTGACGCAATCAGGATTAAGTGGGTCCGATCGCGCAGGCGCCGCACGATCTCGGTTGCGGTCTTCTTGCTGGGGAACTCGCCGAAATACTCTTCGATGTATTGAATCTCGAGCGCCCCCTGCTCGAGGTCATATTGCGTAATCAGATATTCCACGGGAATGCCCGGCATTGTACTGCACGCTTCGGCTGAGGCCAGCGTCAGCAGCGCCGCGTTCCCGGGCTCAGTGGTGCGCTCGAGGGTTCCCGGCGGCAGGCGCCGCCGGGAGAGGCACGACTAGTTCTGACGCTGCTCGATTCGCACCCACGCGTCGCGAAGCGACACGGTGCGGTTGAAGACGAGGCGCCCTGGCTGTGTGTCGGGGTCTACACAGAAATAGCCCAGACGTTCGAACTGAAAGGTCGCGAGTGGCACGGCGCCGGCGAGGCTCGGTTCGGCCTTGGCCGCATTGATGACCTGGAGCGACTCCGGGTTCATGACGTCGAGGAACGTCTTACCCTCGGGCACGTCCTCGGGATCCTCGACCTTGAAGAGCCGGTCGTACAGCCGCACCTCGACGTCGAGGGCGTGCGCCGCCGACACCCAGTGCATGGTGGCTTTCACCTTGCGGCCGTCCGGGGCATCGCCGCCGCGCGTCGCCGGGTCGTAGGTGCAACGGAGTTCGACAATCTCACCGTTCGCATCCTTCACCACCTCGGTACAGGTGATGAAGTAGGCGCAGCGCAGACGCACCTCGCGGCCCGGGGACAGGCGGAAGAACTTCTTCGGCGGATCTTCGCGGAAGTCGTCGCGCTCGATGTACAGCTCGCGCGAGAACGGTACCTTGCGTGTGCCTGCCGCCGCATCTTCCGGGTTATTGATGACGTCGATCTCCTCCACCTGCCCCTCGGGGTAGTTGGTCAGCGTCACCTTGATCGGGTTGAGCACGGCCATCACGCGCGGCGCGCGCTTGTTCAGGTCCTCGCGGATGCTGTGCTCGAGCTGTGCGACATCGATCACGTTCTCCTTCTTTGCCACACCGATGCGCGCGCAGAAGTTGCGGATCGACTCCGGCGTGTAGCCGCGACGGCGCAGGCCGCTGATCGTCGGCATCCGCGGGTCGTCCCACCCCGTGACATGGCGCTGCTGCACGAGCTGCAGCAGCTTGCGCTTGCTCATCACCGTGTAGTTCAGGTTCAGGCGGGCGAACTCGATCTGCTTCGGCCGATCGCCCTCGAACAGGTTGTCGATGCACCAGTCGTAGAGCGGACGATGGTCTTCGAACTCCAGCGTGCAGAGCGAGTGGGTGATCTGCTCGAGCGCGTCCGAGATCGGGTGGGCGTAGTCGTACATCGGGTAGATGCACCACGTGTCGCCCGTGCGATGGTGATGCGCGCGGCGGATGCGGTACAGCGCCGGGTCGCGCATGTTGAAGTTCGGCGACCCCATGTCGATCTTCGCGCGCAGGATGTACGTGCCGTCTTCGAACTCACCGGCGCGCATGCGCGCGAACAGGTCGAGGCTCTCGGCGACCGGACGGTCGCGATACGGACTGTTCCGGCCCGGTTCGGTCAGCGTGCCCCGATACTCGCGGATCTGGTCGGCGGTCAGTTCGTCGACGTAGGCCTTGTCACGTCGAATGAGCTCGACGGCGAACTGGTAGAGCCGCTCGAAGTAGTCGGACGCGTAGAACATCGCGTCCCACGTGAAGCCGAGCCACGCCACGTCTTCCTTGATCGAGTCGACGTATTCGACGTCTTCCTTCGCTGGGTTGGTGTCATCGAACCGCAGGTGGCACGTGCCGCCGCGCTCTGCCGCGACACCGAAGTTCAGGCAAATCGACTTGGCGTGGCCGATGTGCAGGTACCCGTTGGGTTCCGGCGGGAAACGGGTGACCAGCCGGCCGTGGTTGTGCCCGGCCGCACGGTCCTCGTCGATGATCGAGCGAATGAAATCGACCGACGCCGTCGGGGCTGTCGGCGTACCTTCTTCTGATGACGCCATAGTTACGGGCCATTTTATAGGGGAACGGCCGCGGGCCGCGCCCCTCGATCCCCGGGGCCCGCACCACGACGACCTTGGCACCGGCCGGACCGGTCTTGTGGCGCACCTTGTCGGGTGGCCGCACGAACCATGACATCCCGGGTTTCACAATCCGGCTCCCCCCGTTCACCACGTGCCCGAGTTCCCCCGACACGACGTAGAAGATCTCGATGGCGTCGTGCGCGTGGTCCCCGCTGCGGGCCGCCGCCCTGCGCCCCCAGCAGCTCGACGCCGGTCATCAGGAACAGCCCGGCCGCGCATGACAGGCTCAGACGACCTGCGCTCGTCCTCATCCTCCGCGTTCGACGGCGCACCAGGGGTCCCGTGGCTGTCGATGATCCGCCGGCAACGAACCCAGCGGGCTCGGCCTCGCGTCTCTCGTTCCATGGCCCGTGCATCTTCGCGCTGAAACCTGGGTCTCGCTCCCTCGGGAGAAGGTCTTCCCGTTCTTCGCCGACGCCGCCAACCTGCAGCAGCTCACGCCGCCGTAACTGGGCTTCGAGATCAAGACGCCGCGGCCGATCGAGATGCGCCGTGGAGCGCGCATCGAATACCGGCTCAGCCTGCACGGGTTCCCAATGTCGTGGCTGACCGAAATCGCGGCCTACGAGCCACCGTCCATGTTCGTCGACCAGCAACGGCGCGGTCCCTATCGCACCTGGATTCACACGCATCAGTTCCGGCCCGAGCGGGGCGGCACGCTGCTGCTCGACCACGTCGAGTTCGACATGCTGGGCGGCGCGCTGGTCGCACCGCTGGTGAAGCGCGACCTGCGGAAGATCTTCAGCTACCGCCACGAGGCGCTGCTGGCGCACTTCGCACAGCCGACGCCGTGGCCCGCGGCGCGGATCACCATCGACTGACGGCGGTGATATGTTGACCGCGTGAGCATCCACACCACCCTCATCGATACCGCTACGCTCGCCGCCAGCCTCACTGATCCGACGGTCGTCATCATCGATTGCCGGTTCGAACTGGCGAAGCCGGAGGCGGGCGAACTCGCCTACGCCGAGGGGCACATCCCCGGCGCCGCGTATGCCCACCTCGATCGCGACCTGTCGGGTCCGAAGACCGGCAGCAACGGCCGGCATCCGCTACCCTCGCCGTCGGTCCTCGCCGCCACGCTCGGCCGGCTCGGCATCGACGCAACCATCCAGGTCATCGCCTATGACCAGGATAACGGCATGCACGCCAGCCGTCTCTGGTGGCTGCTCCGCTGGATGGGGCACGAGGCGGTGGCGGTGCTCGACGGCGGCTTCGCCGCATGGGTTGCGGACGGACGCGCCATGGCCACGGGCGTCGAAGTGCACGCGACGCGGACGTTCAGCGGTGCGGCGAATCCCGACGTCACGGTCGATGCGGCGGTGGTCGGCGCGCTGGCCGGGTCGGGTTCGGCGCGCGTCATCGATGCGCGGGCGCCAGAGCGGTACCGCGGCGAGATCGAACCGATCGATCCGGTGGCCGGACACATTCCCGGCGCGGTCAACTACTGGTTCGCGCGGAACCTGGACAACGGCCGGTTCCGTTCGGCCGAGGCGCTTCGCGCCGAATTCGAGACACTCGTCTCCGGTGTGGCGATGGACCAGGTGGTGAGTTATTGCGGGTCGGGTGTGACCGGTTGCCACAACCTGCTGGCACTCGAGCACGCGGGCCTGCGCGGCGCGCGCCTCTATCCGGGATCGTGGAGCGAGTGGGTGTCTGACCCGTCGCGGCCGGTCGAGCAGGGGTGAGGCAGGACGGGCGAGCCGAAGCACGCCCGTGTCCTGTCCGTGGTCGCGGTCTTAGTGCACCAGCGTGAGTCGCGCCGCCCGCGCCCGATCGCGGCACGTGCGCCAGTCGTGTTGGACGATAGCGTAGAGCACCTGGTCGAGGTGTTCGCCGCTGGCCAGGAAGGCCTTCCGGAGAATGCCTTCCGGCACGGCTCCCACCTTCAGCAGCGCCTTGCTGCCGCGCGCGTTCTTCGCCGCGCATCGCGCTTCGAGCCGATGGACCCTGATGCGCTCAAACGCGAACTCCATGACCAGAGCGGCACTCTGCTCGAACAGACCCGTGCCCCAGAACGGATAGCCGAGGGCAAAGCCCCATTCGGCCGTGTCCATTGACCCACCGATCTGGCGCGCCTCGTCTTCCGAGGGGGAGACCTGCCGCACCTGGAAGATGCCGATGGCCGTGTCGTAGTCGCGCAACGTCACGGCAAAGCAGGCGCCTTCGCCGGACGACCGCAGCCGCTGCGATGCGGCGATGAAGCGCTCGAAACCGTCCGCTGTCTGCGGCGGTGGCGAGATGAACCGTGTGATTTCGGGCGTCGTCAGCAGCGAGACGAGAGCCGGCGCGTCGCCGGTCCGCACCTCGCGTAACACCACTTCACCTGCGGAAAGGACCGGCAGCGAGAAGCGCCAGTCGTCTGCCGCACGGCGCGGCTCGAGCCGGTCGGACTCGAGTTCGGCCGCACCAACGAGGATGGCAGGTTTATCCATCGTCCCTACCTCCCGTTGTCCGGACCAACAGCGCCGGTACCCCACACGACGCTGTCGGAGGTGACCGTGCCCCACACGATGTTGTCGTTCACACCGACGGTGCCCCACACGATGTTCGAGTTATCCGCGGTGCCCCACACGATGTTCCCGGCGTCACCGACGGTTCCCCACACGAT
>Ga0114970_10000052_pt1 | contig 64570 bp, 57 predicted proteins | sample M_140205_XF_Meta_FD_87030 | JGI IMG/M metagenome (GOLD analysis project Ga0114970, IMG submission 87030) | Freshwater microbial communities from Lake Montjoie, Canada to study carbon cycling - M_140205_XF_MetaG | ecosystem: Environmental > Aquatic > Freshwater > Lake | place: Lake Montjoie... | reverse complement strand
TGGAAAAAGTAGCGCAACGTTGATCTCAGATTTTCCACAGGAGAAAACGAAGATAACAGAGTTCTGATCCGGCTCCGTTGTCTTTGTTATCTCCTGTTCAATCTTTCATGGTTCGTTCTGCTCACCGCATCCGCATGCCCTGCATGCGGCCCTGCATGCCTTCGAGCATGGGAGCCATTTCGAGTTTCATCGAGAGCGGGGCTTCCTTGAAGAAGAGACCCATGTCCTTGGTGAAGGATTTTTCGAAGCTGGCGGCGTCCTGGTCGAGCAGCATCTGCATCTCCGGGTTTTTGGAGGATTTCTTTTTCATCTCGCGCTGAATGCCGCCGATGATGCGGCGGCGGTCTTCGGCCGGCAGCTTTTCGATGCCTTTCATCACGGCTTTGAAGTTTTCTTCGACGGTGCGGCTGATGTACTCGCCTTTTTCCTCGTCGGTCAGTGATTTGAAGAAGCGGTCCATAGTCTCCAGGCCGTCTTCACGCATGGTGCTGCGCTGGTTGAAGTCGAGCTTGATGACGGCGGTGATGATCTTGTCGAGATGCTGCTGGCGCTGCTCATGGCCGAGGTCTGCGTCCTCAAACCACGGAGCGCCTTCCATCAAGGCGAGTGTCTTCTCCGGCGAGAAGACGGAATCCTCGGTGACCCACATCACGACGGCCACCCCAGCCCAGACGAGGGCAAGGAAGGCGGCGACTTGAAGCCAAAGACGCTGGACCGGCATGCGAGATTACTTTTTGCCAAAGCGGCGGCCTAACAACGACAGAAATTCGCCGGATTCTTCGACTTTGAGTTTTTTGGTGACGGCGAAATAGGCGACGGCAGCGATGCTGATGCTCACACTGAGTGCACCGCAGCGCGGGAAGAATTTCAAATGCGTCCAGTCGGCCATGATCGTGTATTTCGCGGCCAGACAGACGGCGGACATCGCGGCGATGCCAACGATGAGCTTGATGAGCGCCTGCACGAGCGAGTGTGTTTCGAGACCGTGGGCGAACTTGCGCATGCAGAGGTAGAGCGTGAGGAAATTGAGCGCGAGACCGAGTGCGGTGGCCCAGGCGAGCGCGGTGTGATCCCAGTGCAGCACGAACACGGTGGTCGAGTTCATCACGAGGTTCAGCACGATGACACCGATGCTGATGAGCATGGGAATGAAACGGCGGTTGATCGTGTAGAATGCGGGCTGCAGCACCTTGATGGCGGCGTAGAAGATCAGACCGCAGGCATAGGCTTGCAGCGGCGCGGCAGTCATCTGCACGTCGTAGGCGGTGAATTTGCCGTGCTCGAAGATGACGGAGATGATTTCCTGCGAGAGCAGTGAGAGGCCGACAGCACAGGGCAGCGTGAGGAACAGCACGAGGCGCAGTCCTTTTGCCAAGGCCGCACGAAACGCGGGTGTCATGCCTTCCGTGGCAAGGCGTGAAAGCATCGGCAGCGTGACGGTGGCGACGGCGACGCCAAACAGGCCGAGCGGAAGCTGCTGGAGGCGCTGAGCGTTCGCCAACCACGCCAGAGACGATTCTTTGCCGTCTGTGTAGGAGGCGAAGATCGAATTAAGCAGCACGGTGACCTGCGTGCCGCTGGCGGCGAGCATTGAAGGCCACATGAGGTGCAGGACTTCCTTCACCGCAGGATCTTTGCAGCCAAAGTCGAAGCGAAAGCGGAAACCGACGCGGCGCAACGAGGGAAGCTGCACGGCAAGTTGCAGCACGCCGCCGATCAAGGTGCCGATGGCGAAGCCGGTGAGGCCTTTTTCACTGACATGGCCGTGGCGGAAGCCGGGATCGATGAACCAGGCGAGCACGACACCGCCGACGATGCAGCCGAGATTGAAGAAGGCGGAAGCGACGGCCGGAATGAAGAAGACCTTCTTCGAGTTGAGCATGCCCATCACCAGTGCGGTGACGGACACGATCGCGATGAAGGGATACATAATCTGTGCGAGCCAGGTGCCGAGCACTTTGGCTTCTTCACTGAGGCCAGGCGTGAGAATGCGGAACAGAATCGGTGCCAGAGCTACGCCGGCGATCGCGACGAGCGTCATGAACCACATCGAGAGCGAGATCATCTTGCGCGCGAGCACCCAGGCGGCCTCATCGCCCTCGGTCTTCATCTTTTTCGAGAACGTGGTGACGAAGGCAGTGGAGAGAGCGCCTTCAGCAAAGAGATCACGCAGCATGTTCGGCGTGCGGAAGGCGGCAGTGAAGATGCCGGTGAAGGCGGAGCCGAAGAAGCCGTTCAGCATCTGATCACGTACAAGTCCGAGAACGCGACTGCAGAGGATGGCGATGGAGACGATCCCGGTGGACCGTGCTTGGGAGGAGTTGTCTTTCTTTTCGTCGCTCATGATGCAAAGCGGACGCTGGCACGCCGCAGTTTGTCCATCATGGCGATGCCCATGCCGTGTTCATGCAACGGTTCCGCAATAATTTCATCGACGCCGAGTTTGTCGAGCGCACGCAGGACGTAAAAGAAGCGCACGGCGGCCTCGGGCAGCTTGCCGTTGCCGGGGCTGAGCATCATGACTTCTTCCCAGTCGGTGAGATTGAGGTAGCCGTCCTTCTCCTCGCCACGGTAGCTCATGAGGGCGTAGCGTTTGCCTTCTTCGGGAATGAAATCGGACGGACGTTCGAGCAGGCGCAGCGGCGTCTTTGGCGCGTAATGAGATGCGAGCTGGCCGGGAGCTTCGGTGGCTTCATCGACGACATTGCGTGTGGCATAGCGCACTTTGCCATACAGTTTCAAATCTTCCGCCGTGATAGGGCCGGGGCGGACAATGGTGATGAACATCTTTGGGCTGCCGGGCTCGATTTTGATGATGGTGGATTCCAAACCGAACATGCAGGCACCGGCATCCACGATGAGATGGATGCGACCATCAAGCTCAGCGAGCACGGCACTGGCCGAAGTAGGGCTGATGGAGCCGAAGCGGTTCGCACTTGGTGCAGCGAGTGGTTTGTCGAGCGCACTGATGACGCGGCGGAAAATGGGATTGGAACTGACGCGAACGGCCACTGTGGGCAATCCGGCGGTGACGATGTCGGGCACGATGGGCTTTTTGGGCAACAGGATCGTGAGCGGGCCAGGCCAGAAGCGCTCGGTCATTTTTTTCAAGGTCAGGGCGATTTCTGCGGGCACTTCGGCAACGAGATCGAGCTGATCTTTGTGCGGCAGATGCACGATGAGCGGATCGAAGGTCGGGCGCTCTTTGGCTTCGAAGATTTTCGCGACAGCGGCAGCATCAAGCGCGTTCGCCGCGAGGCCATAGACGGTTTCAGTCGGCAAAGCGACGACTTCGCCTTCGCGGAGCAGCCGAACGGCCTCCTCGACCGCCTGGTGCATGAGCGGTGGCTGGTCGGTGGGCAGAACGGCGGTGACGTAACTCATGATGGCGATGTGTGACTATCAATCACCGCCCAAGCGTTGTGATTGTGGATAGATTCGTAGTTTTCGGCTTCGACGCGGAACCAAGTGATGCGCGGATGCGCCTTGGCTTTGACGGCGACGTTGCGTACGAGGTCTTCGACGAAGACGGGGTTGTCGTAGGCGGCTTCGGTGACGTGTTTTTCGTCAGGACGCTTCAAAATGCTGTATAGGTCGCTGCTGGCGCTGGATTCGACGAGTTCGAGAAGGTCTTCGATCCAGACGGGCTCTGAGAAGCGAATGGAAAGCGTGACGGTGCCGCGCTGGTTATGCGCACCACGGGCGCTGATGGCCTTTGAGCAGGGGCATAGTGTGGTGACGGGCACTTCGACGGTGAGGACGAAGTCGGTCTTCTTGGCTTCGGCGTTTACTTCAAAGACGACGCCATAGTCGAGGAGGCCTTCGGCACCTGAAACAGGCGCTTTTTTGGCACGGAAGTAAGGGAAGCGCATTTCGACATGTGCTTTGTCGGCGTGGAGCTTCTTCATCAGCTCACGAGGCATGGCGACGATGTTCGAGACGGTGAGCTCGGTGCCGTGCGCGTGCAGGATCTCGACGAAACGGCTCATGTGCGTGCCTTTGAACTGATGCGGCAGGTCAACGGCGAGCGAGACTGTGGCGACGGTGTGCTGCACAGCGGCATCGCGGTCACGAATGCGCATGGGGAAGCGCAGGCTGCGCACGCCGACGCGGTCGATGGGCAGGCGGCGGTCGTCGCGTTCGTTTTGCGTGTCGGAGAGGGCGGGCATGGTCAGGGGTGGAAATGAAACTTCCCACTGCCGCAGATAGCAACAGTGGGAAGCGAATTCAAAAACCCGTCACGGGCAGACCTTCGATTAGGCCATGAGGTTCACCGCCCGGGAGCGCTTCACTTCGCGGACAACCTTGCGGTGAAGCCAGGCTGGAAGACCGGTGATGCGGCGGGGGATGAGCTTGCCGGATTCAGTGGTGAAACGGGCGAGCAGCTCAGGGTTGGTGTAGGAGATTTTTTCCACCGGGATGTCAACACGGCGACGCGGCATCTTGCGATTCGCGCGACGGAAGTTGGACATGCGTTCTTTGGTCTTCGGTTGCATGGCAGTCGTGGGTAAAAATTAGCGGGTTTCGCGGTGCAGAGTGCGCTTTTTCATGAAGTGGTTGAACTTCACCTTCTCAAGACGGCCGGGGGTGCGGACGCTTTTTTTGTTACGTGTGGTCACGTAACGGGAGGGCGGCATACCTGCAGCCTTCGCTTCGGTGCATTCAAGTGTGATGATTTCTCGCGGCATAAATTTGGGGCGCGGAGGCTAGGTTACTCTTTCGAGAAGTCAAGGGATTCGCTGGAGTTGTTGTTGGCGGCGGGAGTGGCGTCATCTTCGTCCTTGTCGTCGTCAGCGGCGTCGTCGGCGTTATCGAGGCCGAACAGGGAATGCACTGGGCGGCTCCAGCGGCCGCTCATCTGGCTGCGCTCGAGTTTTTCCTGATAGGTAACGGAATAGCGGGCGAAGGGCATGGCCTCAAGGCGCTCCTCGGGGATTTTGGCTCCGGTGCCTTCGCAGAGACCGTAGGTGCCGGTTTCGATGCGCTTCAGGGCTTCATTGATCTCATAAAGCGCATCCTGCTCCTTGCCGAGGAGGCTGAGGGCGAAATCGCGGTCATAGGCGTCGCTGCCAGCGTCGGCCTGATGCATGCCGAAAGCGGAGGAATCACCGCCTTCATTACGAATGGTCTCACTGGCCACGCCTTCGATGGAGTTCAGGTAAGCGTCACGCAGTTCGACGAGGCGCTGCTTCTGCTTCTTGAGGAAGGGGGTCATTTTCACCGGCCCTTTGGCGATTTCGATGGTGACGCCTTCTTCTTCGCGATTGGCGCGGGAACGTGGTGTGCCGGTGGTCGAAACCGTGGTGCGTCCCTTCGGGACCAGCGGGGCGGGGGTATGCTTAGAAGATTTAGCAGGAACGGCGGATTTCGGCGCGACCTTTACTGCTGCCGGCGCTGGAGCAGGCTTGGCGGCGGGTTTGGCTGCTTTGACTGGAGCGGGGGCTTTCTTGGCGACCGGAGCGGGCTTTTTGGCGGGAGCGGGCTTTTTGGCGGGAGCGGGTTTCTTGGTAGGAACGGATTTCTTGGCGGCAGGCTTTTTAGCAGGGGCTTTTTTCGGAGCGGTTTTCTTCACAGGTTTTGGGGAGGGTTTCTTCGGTGCGGGCTTTTTAGGAGCCGCTTTTTTCAGAATGGGTTTGCTCTTCGACTTCGCCGCAGGCTTAGCCGGTTTTGCCGCTGCCTTCTTGGCAGGAGCTTTTTTCGCGGATTTGGCGGCAGGCTTTTTAGCTGCGGGCTTCTTGGTTTTCGCAGGCATGGCTTTAGCAGTGTTGGGTTTTCGATGAGCTTCTCAGATAATCGCACCAGGCCACGGGTGCCGAAAAAGAGGCGCGGATTCTGGCTGTGGTTGTCAGAACGCGCAACCACTATTCCGAGGGCCTGTAAAACGCAGACCAAACGAGCCATTTGGCGGGTTGCGGCAAGCTCCTGCCGACCTACCCTGTCGGCATGAATGCCGAACAATCCTCCGGTTCCGTGCTTTCCAGCCTCTGGCAGCAGATCCGTGCCGTGCTCGATCTGGTGCTGGACCTCTCATTTAAGCGCTTCGTGACCCCGCGTCTGGTCCGCATGCTCTATGTGCTCAGCCTTCTGGCGGCTTCGTTTTACGCGCTATCCTATATGTTTAGTGGGTTTCAAAATGGCACCTTCACTGGCATTTTCCAAATGGTCACGGCTCCAGTGGCCTTTCTGCTTTACCTGATTGTTGCTCGAGTGACGGTGGAGTTGATCCTCGCGATCTTCCGTATCGCCGACCATCTTGCGCCGATGTCCGAAGAGGCGGCTGCAAAATCGGTGCAGAATCCGTCAACGAATCAGTCTCCATGACCCTGATTGGTGGACTTTGTGAAACTTTTCACAAAATCGGGTTGCCGCTCCTCGTTGCGTCCTGATAATCGCGCTGCTGATGTTCACACCACTGCTCGCCAATCTTGATCTTATTGCCCTCGCCGTCTCGGTGGGGAAGATCGTGTTTCTGACCTTTTTGGTCATCCTCCCGCTGGTTTCGATCTCGGTTTATTTTGAACGACGTATTTCAGCGGTGATTCAGGACCGTGTGGGGCCAAATCGCGTGGGTGTGCCGCTGACATTGCTAGGTTTCAAGAAAGATTGGCAGCCCTTTGGTATTGGCGGTCTTCTACAAGCAGCGGCGGACGGCTTGAAGTTCATTTTGAAGGAAGACTTTGTTCCAGCACATGTGCGCACCTTTTATTACTGGCTCGCGCCATGCATGACGGTGGTGCCTGCACTGCTCACCTGCGTGGTGCTGCCGTTTGGCAGTGAATTGAATCTCTCTTTTTTCGGAATCGCGGAGCCGATCAAACTGGTGATCGCTGATCTGAGTGTCGGACCGCTATTTACCTTCGCCATCGCCTCCCTCGGGGTCTATGGCATCGTCCTTGCCGGTTGGGCCTCTAATTCCAAATATCCCTTCCTCGGCGGTGTGCGAGCCAGCGCACAGATGATCTCGTATGAAATCTCGTTGGGCCTTTCGATCATTCCAGTGCTGATGATTTTCGGTGAGCTGAACCTCACCAAGATGTCCGCGTTTCAAGATGCCAATGGCTGGTTGCTGCTGCCACTGTGGGGTGAAGGCTTGAGCGTGGCACGTTGGGTGCTGCTGATTCCCATCGTCATTTCGTTCGTGATCTTCACCGTCTCGATGTTTGCGGAGACAAATCGTCTGCCATTCGACCTTGCGGAGTGCGAAACGGAACTCGTCGCGGGTTATCACACCGAATACAGCTCGATGAAGTTCGCGCTGTTCTTCATGGGTGAATACGCGGCCATGATCATTGGCTCAGGCATGGCGGTGACGCTGTTCCTCGGTGGCTGGAGCATTCCTTGCTGGCCGTTGCTGGAAAAAATCATCCCGCTTCAACTCCACTTTAGCCTTGGCGACACGCCGCTCTACACCGGCTTGCTGCATGTCGCGACGTTCTTCGCGAAGGTCTTCGCCTTCATCGTCTTCTTCATCGTCATCCGCTGGACCCTGCCGCGTTTCCGCTTCGATCAGCTCATGGCGCTCGGTTGGAAGGTGTTCTTCGAGCTCGCTCTCGCGAACGTTTTCCTCACCGCGCTGCTGATGTGGTGGTTCCCGCTGAAGTGAGCCATCGTTCGGCGACGAGTGCGAAAACAGCGCCTATAAATCCGCCGATCGTGTCGGCAGTCCAGTCCCACACATCGCCGCCGCTGCGGCCGGGCGTAAAGGTTTGATGCCACTCGTCGATGCCGCCGACGAGAGAGCAGAACAGCATCGTGAAAAGGATCGCGGCCGCAGTTGATCTGGCGAAACCGGCGAGACGCAGGCTGAGCAGGAAGCACATCCCCCCAGCGGCGAAATAGACGATGTGTTCGAGCTTATCGACGCCTCCAAAATTAGTGGGGGATGGCAGCTTACTCTGCTCTGAAAGCCAGTAGAGCACTCCGGCCCACAATAGGAGGAACGTGCGCCACAGCAGGGGCGAGAAAACGAAGCGTGGCAGTTGCATTAAGCGCCCTGTATCACTGGCAGGCAAAAACAGCAAGCGTGCTTCAAGACGCCCGCAAAGCGATAGACAAGCACGGGCCTGCGCGTTACACCTCGCCCGTCCCAACCCTATCCAATCATGAAACTGCACCTCACTCTCGCCGCTTTGTTCACCGCGCTCTCTTTTGCCAGCGCTGAAGAAAAAGAAATATTCAATGGCAAAGACCTTACCGGCTGGGAGGGCAACAAAGACCTGTGGAGCGCCAAGGACGGCACCATCACTGGCATTACGCCGCCTGATCCGGCAAATCCGGCTAAGGGCATCCTCAAGCACAACACCTTCCTTGTCTGGAAAGGTGGCACGGTGGGCGATTTCGAGCTGACGTTTCAATACCGCATCGAAAAGGGCAACTCCGGTGTGCAGTATCGCAGCAAGGAACTGACTCCAGGCGAGTTTGGGCCGATCATCAGCGGCTATCAAGCCGATTTCGAAGCGGGAGACACCTACAGCGGTATTCTTTACGAAGAACGTGGCCGTGGTATCTTAGCCAAGCGTGGCGAAAAGACCGTGATCAAGCCCGGTGCCGAAGGCAAGAAAGCCGTTGTCGAAGTCACTGGCACCGTGGGCGATAGCGCTGCGATTCAAGCCTCGATCAAGAAGGAAGACTGGAACGAATACCGCATCGTTGCGAAGGGTAATCATGTGCAGCATTTCATCAACGGCCAGCAAACCGTCGATGTGACCGATGAGGATGCTGCCAATGCGCCAAAGGAAGGTCTGTTGGCCCTGCAAATCCACGCGGGCCCGCCGATGGTGGTGCAGTTCAAGAACTTCAAGCTCGTCGAGACGAAGTAGTCGTGCTTTGTTAGCCCCGTCATGACACGACTGCTCTTCTCCACGATTTTTCTCCTCACCTGCAGCCTTGCCACTCAGGCGAACGCTGACACCGAATACCTCGTCGTTAGCGGCGGACCGGCCGTGCGGCAGTTTGAGGATTTACGTCGTCCGGGGGAGCAACATGACCGCTGGTGGGGCAATTTTGTACGCACTGCACGTGTGCGCATGCAGGAGATTCACGCCACCGCACCAGCGGGCACGCACATTACCTGGCTGGTGTATCGTGATGCCTACGTTCGCCGCAGCGCTGCCGAGCATCAGCCACTGACACAGAATGTGGAGTCTGTGCCCAAGGCGTATCCCTTCATCAACCTCATTTGGTTCCGCAGCACGGAGGAACTCATCCATTACATCAACAATGGCGCATCAGGCCGCAGCGGCCTGAAAATCTCGGGCTTCGAGTACTTTGGCCACTCGAACAAATACAGCTTCATGTTCGACTACAGCTCCGATGTTTACGCCACCTCGACCGCGTGGCTGCATGAGCATGACCTCGGCAAACTCAGTCGCTGGGCCTTCACTAGCAAAGCCTACTGCCAGAGCTGGGGCTGTCACACGGCGGAGAGCTTCAGCAAGGCTTGGAAACGGGCTACCGGCACCTTCATGGTCGGTGCGCAAGGCAAGACCGATTATTCAGACATGCATCTGCGTGACTGGCACGTCGGCTTGTCTAGTGGTGCACGTTGGGTAAAGCGGTAATTACTTCCCGCTCCACACAAACGTTACCGGTTTGTCGATGTCTGCATGGACGCTGTGATGCACCGGGCAGCCGAGGGCGGTGGCTTCAAGCACGGGACGATCAGGATGATTGGCGGGCAGCGGGATTTCGATGGTGATGGGCAGACCAACGATACGGCGAGGGCTGTCAGTGCTCATGTGCTTCTCCACGATGACCTTCATGCCGACGAGGTCGTAGCCCTTCTGCTGCGCCTTGATGCCGATCACCGTCGCCATGCAGGTCGCGAGAGCAGTGGCAACGAGATCGGTGGGGCTGAAGGACTCGCCTTTGCCGTGGTTATCCAGCGGGGCGTCGGTGATGAACTGATTCTGCGATGGGCCATGTGTGGCCTGGCAGCGCAGGCCGCCCTGGTAATCGACGCTGATGGAGACGGCCATAATCGGCGGAAGGTAGAGTTTACTGAGCGGTGATGACGCCGTTCATGATCGCGACGTGGCCGGGGAAGGTGCAGAAATAAGGGTATTCACCGGCGGCAGGCAGTGTGAATTCGATGGACTCACTCTGGCCTGGATTGAGGAGCTTGGTGTGAGCGAGAATATCGGGTGAATCAGGGATGTAGCCCTTGTCCACCAGCGTCATCGCACTCATGGCGATGGTCATCATTTTGTCCTTCGTGCCGACCTTGCCGAGCACGAAGTTATGCGGCTGTGGAAGGGTAGGGTGCGTGTTGTTGAAAGTCACTTTTACCTTCTGGCCAACTTTGGCGCTGATCGACTTCGTGTCATAGGCCAGCGGATTGGCGGCGTCGGGCTTGATGGTGACTTCGAGTAACGGGAGGTTGGCGACAGGCGCAGGAGCGGCGGCGGTTGCGGCAGCACCAGCCGGAGCGGCGGCCGCTGCAGCGGGTTTCTCCACTACAGGTTTTGGACGCAGGGACATCAGACCACCCCAGACAAAAGCGATAACCCAGAGAAATACGACACCGCCGATGACGGAACCGATGATGACGTTAAGAAGAGACCAGATGGAGGATTTTTCCGAGGAAGAGGTGTGCGCAGACATGGGCTTGGGGAGGGAGTTTGAGCGCGCATCAGAGCACAGCGACGCCCGAAAGCAACCGCCGTGTACCTCACGGTGCGGCCTGCGCCGAGACAGCCGCCATAGCGCTGTCGATTCGACCCTTCACTATGCTGAGGATGTCGTTGTGATGCGCGTTTGGCACCTCATGAAAAGTCACTGTCTGTGGGTGTGTTAGCGCCAGTTCACGCCCCATGCGAACGGGAATCACTTCGTCCTCCGCACCATGGAAGATCACGATTTGAGCGCCTTCGCGCGAGGAGACGCGGTTGAGTGTTTGGCGGTTGTCGAAGCGGTGCAGGTTCAAATAACACAGCGGCCAGCCCAGCACGATGCGTCCCATGTCCGTCATTGAGGTGAACGGCGAAACCAGCACGCCGCGTCGTAGATTGAGGTCATCCGCCGCCATCAATGCCGCCGCACAGCCGAGCGAATGGCCCAGCACCACACTGCGCGGCTGCAACTCTTGCTGCGTGGTGCCCAGGTGCTGTGCCAGCGCTGCGAATGCCGCTTTGCTGCTCTCACGAATCCGCCTCGGCGTCGGTTTGCCCGCGCATTCGCCGTAGTTCGGGTAATCGACGAGCAAATAAGCGAAACGCTCATCCCAAATATCCGTGAAATGCAGCCAATCCAACGCAAGTGAACCATTTCCGCAGAAACACAGCCAGATTGTATGCGGCAGCCCCGGCGTAGTTACGCGCGGTGGAATGTAGAACGCCGTCTGCGCGCCCTGTGAGGTGGTGAAACGAACGCGCACACCCTTGGCATCGCGCAGCATCGTTTCATGCTCCGCCCGATACGGATTCGGGTAGTAGATGAGTTTGGACTGGCAGCCGAGCAGGAAGATCACAGGCGCGAGGATGACAATCGCAGCAAGGCGCAGTAGTCGTTTTAACAGGGGCATGGCGTTTAGTCGGGAGAATAAGTTTTGGCGCTCACCTTGCCGTCTTTGAATCCAAGGAAGATGCCCTCACAATTGATCCAACTATTGGGAACCTCGGCATTCATGAAAAAAGTCAGGCTCTCAGCTTCATCGATCATGATGCGTGGCTTCTGGCGCGGACCGCCCTCGGGATAATGCTTCGCCTGCACCGCCATCACCTCCTCGCGTGTCATGCCGAGACGGATGTCCTCATAAAAGGCCTTGTAGCTGCGAAACCGTGCGTCCAGCCACTCAGGGTACATCGTCATCATCACCAATGCCCCAGGGGCCAGTGTCACGATGGCGAGTAGCACCAGCAGCACCTTCAATCCGGCACGGCGCACGCGAAATACGGTGAATAGGAGAATCAACGAAGCCACGACTCCGAGAATGGCCAGCACAACGATGGGATGGGGTGATTGGGTCATGCAAAAGGCATGTTGTGCGATTCAGTCTGCAAACGCGATCACAAAAAAGCCGGGAACTGTTGCCAGTTCCCGGCTGAGACAAAATCTCGGACTACTTCACCTCGCCGAGCACGCGCTTGATGTCCTCGGCCTGCTTGTCAGTGGCGGCGGCGTAGTCCTGCCAGACGACTTTGCCGCCTTTGATGAGGAAACAACTGCGCTTGGCAAGCGAGAGCAGCCCTTTGGCCATTTTCTCCACCTTGAAGGCGGCGACGATTTTGCCCTCGGGGTCGGCAATGAGGTCGTAGGGCAGCGTGAACTTGTCTTTGAAAGCCTTCTGTGACTCGGGCTTGTCAAAAGAGACTCCAAGCACCTGAACGCCATCTTTGGTGAGATCAGCAAAGGCATCGCGCAGCGAGCAGGCCTGCTTCGTGCAGCCAGGAGTGTCGGCCTTGGGGTAGAAAAAGACGACCGTTGGGCCTTTTTTATAGACGTCGGCAAAGTTCACGGTGGCACCGTCTTGGTTGATGCCAGAGACGGCGGGAGCGTCGTAGCTGACTTTTTCGCCTTCGCCGGCGATGGCGGTGCCGAAAAGGGCGTTAAAGATGGCAGTGAGCATGAGGAGGCGTGTTTTCATGAGAATACGAACAGGTTGGGTTATTTGATGCTGGCTTTGAGGCCGGGAATGGCGGCGCTGAGCTGCTTTACGCCTGCCTCGGTGGCCTTGGACTGCCAGAGATAGACATTCTTGAGGCTTTTAAGTTTGGCGAGATGCTTCAAGCCCGCATCAGTGATCTCGGTGCCATAGAGATTGAGCGTCTCGATTTTTTTCAGGCCAATGAGTGATTCAAGGCCGGCATCGGTGATCTTCGTCTGACGCAGGTCGAGCGCTACGAGGCGCGGGAACTGTGCGATCGTCTTCAAAGCGGCTTCGGTGATGACCGTGCGGCCTAGCTCAAGCTGCACGATGTTTTCCTTCAGCGGCAGGATGGCGGCGACCTTGGCGTCATCGCATTTGGACACGCCGGTGAGAAAATCGACGCGCACCAGCGGGCTTTCGACCTTCACCGGGGCAACCTGCGCACCAGCGGCCTTCGCTTTCGCTAGCACGTCATCAGACAAGGGCTTCACATCTTTTTCGAGCGCAGTGTAGAACAGATCATGCGGGCGGGGCTTGAAGGCCTTCGTGGTCGCCGTTAGTGCGCCAAGCGGCATACCTTCGGTGTTGCCGACCCAGCCGCCAAAGTCTGCGCCCTCGGTGATCCATGATTTGAGCAGTTTGATTTCATCCGCTGTAAGGTCGTCGCCTTTGGATGGCATATGGCCGTCGTCGTCCTTCGGTAGCATGACAGACTCATACATGCCGCTTTTCTCGGGAGCGCCAGGCGTGAGCACGGGGCCATTTTCGCTACCTTTGAGAATGGCCCACGAGGCATCGAGCCGCAGGCCAGCCTTGGGGTCCTTTTTCTGACCGTTGACCACAGAGGGCACTTTGTGGCAGTCGATGCACTTCTTGGTGAGGACGGGCAGGAGGTCTTTTTCAAAGTTCACCGCAGCCTGTGTGGCAGGTGTGATAAGGCAAAGGACAGCGAAAATATACGGGGTCTGACGGAACACGGGATTGGACATGGCAGGAAGAGGGGTGGTAGAACTAGATTAGGCGAGGCGCGGCAGCCCGCATTTTTGGGACAGGGATAACGCTTGCCTGTCCGCCATGTTTCAGGGAAATAGCATTCAACCATCACAAGACCATGAGCAATACAACCTCCTCCCAGTTTGAGGCCGACGCGCTTCTCCGCCGAAGCACTCTAGCGATTGTCATGGGCGGCGGTGCCGGCACACGCCTCTTCCCGCTGACCAAAGACCGCGCCAAACCCGCCGTTCCCTTGGCAGGTAAATATCGCCTCGTCGATATTCCCATCAGCAACTGCATCAACTCCGGCGTGCGCCAAGTCTATGTGCTCACGCAGTACAACAGCGCCTCGCTCAATCGCCATCTCTCCCGCACCTACCGCTTCGACCAATTCACTCGCGGTTTCGTCGAGGTGCTCGCCGCGCAGCAGACGCCGGATGGCGAACGTTGGTATCAGGGCACCGCCGACGCCGTGCGGCAAAACTTGCGCTACTTTCTTGAGGGCGGGCATGAGTACTACCTGATTCTCAGTGGTGACCAGCTCTACCGCATGGATTTCCGCAAGGTGATGCGCCAGCACCTAGCCAACGAGGCGGATATTACCATCGCCACGCTGCCGGTGAACGCGCGTGATGCGACGGGCTTCGGCATCATGCGTGCGGATGAAAGCAATCGCATCCACGAGTTCGTCGAGAAGCCAAAGGATCCCGCGGTCCTCAGCAAGCTGCGCATGCCGGATGCCACCCTGCGCAGTCTCGGCTTGGACACCACGGAGCCGCGTTATCAGGCCTCGATGGGCATCTACCTCTTCAACCGCCAAGTGCTGGAAGACTGCCTCAACAACACGCACAACGACTTCGGCAAGCACATCATCCCCACTGCGATCAAAGATCGCCGCGTGCATGCCTACAACTTCCATGGCTACTGGGAGGACATCGGCACCATTCGTTCTTTCTACCAGGCGAACTTGGACCTCTGCAAGTTGGTGCCACAGTTTGATTTCTTCGACTCCGTGGCACCGATCTTCTCCCACTCACGCCCGCTGCCAGCCACTAAAATCAATGGTGCCACCGTGCATGAGGCCTTGATCGCCGACGGTTGCATTCTGACCGACGCACACATCGAGACCGCAGTCATCGGTGTGCGTTCTCAGATTGAAGCCGGCACCACCATTCGCGACAGTATCATCATGGGTGCGGACTTCTACGCTGGAGCTGCTGGCACGGATCCCAACCGCCCGCCTCCCGGCATTGGCCGCAACTGCCGCATCGAGCGTGCGATCATCGACAAAAATGTCCACATCGGCGACAACGTTGTCATCACTCCTGAAGGCAAGCCTGACGAAATGGACGCTGAGTTGTTCTACATTCGTGATGGCATTGTGTGTATTCCCAAAGACGCCGTCATTCCGTCCGGAACGTGGATTTGAGTCAGGACTCTAATATTCAGTGCCGCGTCACGTTTCACATCACCACCACCATGAAGCACGTATTTTTTGTCTTTCTTACTCTGGGCCTCAGCCTTGCCACCGCAGGTGCCCAGTCATCTGAAGTCCGCACCTTCACCAATGCCCAGGGCAAAGCGATTCAGGCTAAGCTGGTGGGGTTGGCTGGTGATCAAGTCACGATTGAGATGGTGGGCGGCAAGCGCTTCACGCTCGGTCTGAACACTTTTTCGGCAGCGGATCAGGACTATGTGAAGAAGGCGGCAACAGCGGCTCCCAGCGCAGGTCCCAAATACACTTACAAGCCGGGTCCGAACGACAAACTCGAAGCGGCGGTGGTCAATGAGGCTGCCGGGCAGCCGTTGTTCGGTGACGCCCCACTCTGGACCTCGACCGCTACCGAGATCGCGGAAAAACTGAAAATTCCTCAGGAATCAAAGACCAAGACCGCCAGCAGCTACCGCGCCTACACGAAGGACGACTACCAGATGTTCGGTTCTCATCCCTATTCGGTCGCGATGTATGCAGAGAATGACAAGGTCACGAATTTCTCCCTCGTCTTTGCCAACAAAGGCGATCTGTTCAGTGCCAAGGGTGGTGGCGAGATGCACTTCGACAAGAATACTCCGCCTGCCAAAGCCGCTTTGATTGTGAAAGAGGCCATGGACAAGGATCTGACCGCGATCTCGACAGCTCTGACCAAAGCCCTCGGTGCACCAAAGAAGGAGCGCTTTGGCGAAGGCAAGGCCGGGCGCATGAACATGCAGCGCTGGGACTGGCGCGGCCATTCCATCCTGTTGGCCGAGGCTGAAGGCGAATACATCGGCGTCCAGATCGTCACCACTGCCTTTGCGGATGCCGGCGGCAAAGTCGAAGACACCACTGACACCGTCATCAAGGCCCGCTTGCTTGCCAATCTCGAAAAACGCGAGAACGGCGACGTCGTCGTGGGCGATCTTCCGATGGTCGATCAAGGCCCCAAAGGCTACTGCGCTCCCGCCACCGCCGAGCGTGCCATGCGCTACCTCGGAATTCCGGCGGACATGTATATTCTCGCCAATGCAGGCCAGACCGGCTTCGGTGGCGGCACCAGCGTGGATATGCTGCTGGATGGCATGGCGGGGCAAATTCGCAGCAAGCGCCGGTCTTTTGACTCTTGGAACGGCGAACTCAAGTTCAAGGAACTCACCAAATACATCGACCGCGGCGTGCCGGTCATGTGGACTCTCTACAGCACAGACAAGTTTAACGACACCGCCAACAAGCGCACCAAGGAGCGCAAAGACGTCACCGACTGGGCTGCATGGAAGACCAAGGTCACCACCGAATCAGCTTCCAACTCGCTGCCCAAGGACAAAACCACCGGCCACGTCGTCCTCATTGTCGGCTATAACAAGAACACGAACGAAATCGCCTTCAGCGACAGTTGGGGTGAGCGCTACAAGGAACGCTGGATCACGCTTCCCGAAGCTGAGCAGATTTCCCAGCAGCGATTCTACGTCGTGGGATTCTGAGTCTAGAGCCGCCCTCAGGTGTGCATCCTTTGCGGAGTATTCATCCTCCGTTGGCACAACGTGCCGCGCTAGCAATACACGGCTTCAGTCATCGTAGTTCAATTCAGACTCTAACTGAATTGAACCATGAAAATGCATCCCTTGTGCTCCGGCAACCACAGCAACCTCTTCACCACCGCGCAGGGTCGTCGTGATTTCCTTCAGGTGGGTGCCATGGCTGGCCTCGGCATCACCCTGCCGCATCTGCTGAAGCTTCAGGCTGCCGAAATGGCCATGCCAGCAGTGGAGTCCTACAAACCCATCGCCACCTCGATCATTCATATCTACCTGCCTGGTGGCATGGCTCAGCATGAGTCGTGGGATCCCAAGCCTTTCGCTTCGCCCGATTATCGTGGCCCCTTCAGCCCGATCAAAGGTGTCACCGGTGAATACGTCGGTGAGAAATTCGCCAACATCGCCAAGATCCTCGACAAAATCAGCATCATCCGCTCGGTGACGCATGGTGAAGCCGCGCATGAACGTGGCACGCACAACATGTTCACTGGTTATCGTCCCAGCCCGGCGATCAAGTTCCCTAGTTTCGGCTCCATCATCTCGCACGAGCAGGGTCCGCGTAACAACCTGCCGCCCTATGTCGCCATTCCCAGTGTTTTCGCGCCTGATCAAGGCAGTGGTTACATGAGCAGCGCCTTCGGCCCCTTCGCTCTTGGTAGCGATCCCGCCGATGCTGGCTTCACCGTGCGCGATCTCGCCGCCCCCAAGGACATCGACGCCAAGCGCTTCGAGCGCCGTCGCAGCCTGCTGGGTGCCGTCGATGAACATTTCCGCAGCACCGAGAAATCCGACGGCCTCACCGCCATGGATCAATTCTACACCGCCGCTTACAACCTCATCAGTTCCAGCCAAGCCCGCGAAGCTTTCAACCTTGCCGCCGAATCCGCCAAACTGCGCGACGAATACGGTCGCAATGCCGCTGGCCAGCGCTTCCTGCTGTCCCGTCGTCTCGTCGAGGCTGGTGTGCGCATGGTGTCCGTGAACTACGGTGGCTGGGACCACCATTCCAACATCAAGGGTGCGTTTGAAAGCCAGGCTCCGCAGTTCGATGTCGCCTTCGCGCGTCTCATCAAAGATCTCGATGAACGCGGCATGCTCGGCACCACCCTCGTGCTCGTCAGTTCCGAATTCGGCCGCACGCCGAAGATCAACTCCACCAATGGCCGCGATCACTACCCGCGCGTCTTCTCCGTCGCCATGGCCGGCGGCGGCGTGAAAAAAGGTTTTGTTTACGGCAAATCCGACGCCCTCGGCGGTGAACCCGACGAAAACCCCGTCGGCCCCGAAGATCTCGCCCGCACGATGTATCGTCTCCTTGGCATCAACGCCTCCAAACGCATCGTAGTCGAAAACGTCCGCCCCGTGGACATCGTCAACGGCGGCAGGCTGATTAATGAGTTGATCACGTAGCCATCTGCCTGCGAATCAATCGCCAGGCCACCAATGCGACGAGCGCAGTCAATCCTGTCCAACCAGCGATGATGGTCGTGGTTTGGTGTCGGTGCCTCGACTCTTCTGCATACATCTCACGTTCAGGGGCGGATTCTTTGAGAACTTGGTCGTGTAAAAACGGCCAGGACGTCTTCAAAGACAGGAGTTCTTCTTCAGTGAATGCCATCGAGTCGAAAGCGGTTCGCCTTAACATTTCTGGCAGCACACTCGTTTCATCATTGAGCAAAACGAGCGTATCGGAGCCAAAACAAATCGCCTCTTCATATGGATGGAGCAGCACCAGGATCTTTTGCCCCTTTTTCAAATGCCGCAGATGACCCCAATCGTCATCAACCGGGACATACGGAGAGTGCTCTGAGCCAGATTGAAGTTTCGCAATCTCGACACCTTCGATTTGCTTCAAATAGCCAAACGCAGAATCGACTCGCACGGTACACGATTCCGAGAGCCAAGTTTGCTGAGGTTTGGTTTGAACTTCAGCGGACACATCCATCACAGTGCCCACCAAAAACGCCTGCGAGGCCGATAATTGCCCCGAATACCAAGGCATTTCAGCGATCAATATTTCTCGATGGCTTGTGCCAACCTTGATCTCCGGCAAAGGATCGCTGTAAGCGGCCAAACAGACCGGACTTATCAAAAGGAAGGCAATCAAGCGCATCGCATCATCCCCGCAGCGCTCGCTGCCGCAGGAAGTGATCTGCCACCACGAGATGCACCATCGCTTCGACCATTGGCACGGCGCGCGGTAGCACGCACGGGTCATGACGACCACGAGCCGATAACGTGGTGTCCTCGCCTGTGTTGGTGACTGTCTTCTGCTCGCGCAGAACGGTGGCGGTGGGTTTGAACGCGACACGGAAGATGATCTCTTCGCCGTTGCTAATGCCACCTTGTACGCCACCACTGCGATTCGTGCGTGTGCGGACGATTTTCCCGTCCATGTAAAACTCATCGTTGTGTTCCAAACCGGTCATCGTGGTGCCAGCAAAGCCACTGCCGATTTCAAAACCCTTCGTGGCAGGCAAACTGAGCATCGCCTTGCCCAGATCGGCCTCCAGACGGTCAAAGGCGGGTTCGCCAAGGCCTGGTGGCACACCGCGCACGACGCATTCGATCACACCGCCGACGCTGTTGCCTTCGCTGCGAATTTTTTCGATCAGGGTAATCATTTTTTCCGCCGCGACGGGATCGCAGGTGCGGACTATGTTCGATTCAATGACCGCGGAGTTCAGTGCGGCACCGGTCGGAACTTCCGCGTGGATGTTCTGCACCGTTTTGACGTAAGCGAGGGCTTCATAGCCACTGAGCGAGTGCTGGAGCACTTTTAGCGCAATAGCACCAGCGGCGACGCGGCCAATCGTCTCACGCGCACTCGATCTGCCGCCACCAGAGACGGCGCGGACGCCATATTTGGCATCGTAAGTGTAATCCGCGTGGCTGGGACGATAAGCCTGCTGCATCTCGGTATAAGCCGAAGGGCGCTGATCCGTATTCCGCACGAAAATACCGATGGGCGTGCCGAGCGTGAGGCCGTCAATCACGCCGGAAAGGATTTCCGCTTTGTCATCCTCCTTGCGCGGCGTGACGATCTTGCTCTGGCCGGGACGGCGACGGTCGAGTTCGGCCTGAATGTCCTCCACCGTGAGCGGAATGCTGGGCGGGCAGCCATCAATGACGACGCCGACGCCGGGACCATGGGATTCGCCCCAAGTGCTGATTCGAAAGAGTGTGCCGAGACTGCTAGACATGTTTCGTCATCATGGGGCAATCCGTTGAGGGTTCAAGGTTCAAGGTTGAGCAGAATGCACTCCAAGGCATCATGCTCCCATGAAACTCCCACAATGGCTGCTGGCGGCCTTCGGCTGTGCCACGATCGCTTCCCACCTCCACGGGGCAGAGACGGTGGATCACGAAGGAGCGCGCTATCACCTCTATCGTGTGGACAAAGCTGACTGGGCACGACTTCAGCTTGCCTGGCTGGATGAAAACGGCAAGCCGCTGGGCGATTTCAACGGTCTGCGTCAGCAACTCGCCTCCCGAAACAAGAAAATCATCTTCGCCACCAATGCAGGCATCTTCGAGCGCGGCCCGAAGCCCTGCGGACTGACGATCTGCGCAGGCAGGGAACTCGTGCCGGTGAGTCTGCGCGAAGGCGAAGGCAATTTTTACCTGAAGCCGAACGGCATCTTTTATCTCGACGATCAAACGGGTCCCGGCGTGATGGAAGCCGCTGAATTCGTAAAAAGCGGCCTCAAGCCGCGCCTAGCAACTCAATCTGGCCCGCTGATGCTTCACAATGGCGTGATACATCCGGCCTTCACCGTGAACTCACTCAACAAACGCCTGCGCAATGCTGTAGGCGTCCGCGCCAAGGACGGCCAGATCATCTTCGCCATGAGCGATCGTGACGATGCGGTCAAAGGCCGCGTGACCTTCCATCAGTTCACGCAGTTTTTCATTCATCTCGGTTGTCAGGACGTGCTCTATCTTGATGGCGACATCTCGAACATGCTCATTGATCCCAAACCAGATGCGAAGCTCACGCCGAACACCTTCGCGGCGATGCTTTTCGTGGCTGAGTGAGCATGTTGCGCATCAATTTTGCCCTTAGCCTTTCAAAACTCATCATTTGGGCGGCGCTCCCGGCATCACGGGCATTTTCATTTCGGTATAGCCTTCTGGTGCGACGAAGTCTTTGGCATCCACCTCCTGCTCCTTCGCAGAGACGAGCATGGTGACGATCGTTTTGCCCATCATCACCATTTCCGACTTCACGACCATGCCTTTGAAGTCAGAAGCCTGCGGGGCCATGCTCGCCATTGGGTTGCCCATGGCCTTGCCCAGCTTGTCGTTGACTGCATTGATCTCGGCGAATTTGGGGAAATCCTTCGCCACCCAGAAGCGTCCCTTTCCCATCGTGCCTTCCCAGGTGTAAACCTCGGCATCCCACTCGCCGATCTTTTCCTTTTGGCCAGTGGCGACTGGTTTCGCGGCGGGTGCACCGCTCTGTGGGCCGCCAAGCTTTGCGGCCATTTCCATCGCCTGCTTCACTGTCGCGGCATCCATCTTCATGAGCACCTTCTGGGTGTGCATGAGCATCGTCATGCCCTCTGCACCCATGATCGCGCTCATGTCTGCCCCCATATTCACCCGGGCGAGGTCGCCTTTGATTTTGAGCGTCATTTCCTTCTCCTGACCGTCGGAGTTGGTCTTCTGAATGATCACCCAGTCAGCCAAAGAGGATGAAACGACAGCGGAGAGAAAGGTGAGAATAAGGGCGATATTTTTCATGATGCCGTCAGGCTATCCCAAAACCTCATCCACGGTCAATCGTGATCATCTCTGGTCTTGAATGACGTTCTTACACTCCGCATGATCGTTCCCTCCGCATGAGCCGTCTTTTCTCCTTCATTCGCCACCACCTCGCCGGTTCCGGCATGCTTGTCGCGTTGGTGCTGCTATGCGCTTTCTTCAGCATCGTCACCTGGACCGAACAGCACCCGCAGGACGCTGCGGCGGCAAAACAACTCGCTGCACAGATCGCTGCGAACGCCAAAGTTCTCATCGTCGTGCGGCCTCAAAACGACGATATCGCCTTCGCGAACGCCTTGAACAGCGAAATCGGCTCACGCGCTGAGATCATTCAGGGCGAGCCGAGAGATGCCCGCGCTGCTTTGCAACGTGCCGCATCCGCCGGTGGACTCGATGTCATCGTCTGCAATCAAGCTACATCCTCATGGCTTGTATTCAGCGATCTCGCTGCTGATTTTCCTGCGCTCAAAGAAACTCGCGTGCTCAAGCCGAGATTGCAATCGTGGCCGAACTTCCTCAAGGCCGACAACCTGCTCAACATCGCCAACCAAATCGCCGTCATCGCCATTCTCGCTATCGGCATGACGCTCGTCATCATCACCGGCGGCATTGATCTGAGCGTTGGGAGCCTCATTGCGCTCTCTGCCGTCGTCACAGCGATGTTCGTGCGAGATTATTTCGGCGGAACCCATGCTGGAACAATGGGGATGCTCGCCGCAGGCCTCGGAGGCATCATGTTGTGTGGCGCATGTGGTTTGATTTCAGGTGCCTTTATCACGCGTCTGCGCATGCCGCCGTTCATCGTCACGCTAGCCATGATGCTCGTTTGCAGTGGTCTTGCGTATCGTCTGGCGGAGAATCAATCCGTCTATCAGGTGCCGGATTCTTTTGTCTGGCTCGGTCGTGGTTCCGACCTCTTCGGCTTGCCGAACGCTGTCGTGCTCATGCTCTTGCTCTACGCCGCCGCGCATGTCGTCATGACGCAAACCAGCCTTGGCCGTTATCTCTACGCCGTCGGTGGCAACACCGAAGCCGCCTTCCTTTCCGGCGTTCCAGTGAAGCGTGTCATTCTCATCGCTTATGTGATTTGCGGCCTGCTTGCCGGTCTGGGAGGCGTGGTCACGGCTTCGTTGCTCAAGAGCGGCTCACCCACCTATGGTCAAATGTATGAGCTGTATGTCATCGCCGCCGTTGTGGTCGGTGGCACCAGCCTCAGCGGCGGCAAAGGCACCATGCCCGGCACTTTGATCGGTGCTTTCATCATTGCCGTCATTCAAAACGGCATGAACCTCACCAACGTCGAAAGCAACACCCAGAAAATCGTCCTCGGCCTCGTCATTCTTGGTGCGGTGCTCGTGGATCGGGTGCGAAAGTGAAATTCTTCATATCATGCTCAATTCCTGGCTCCCCGAATCTCAAGACCGCCTCCCGCTGACGTGGTGGAAGCAGCATCCCGTTTATCTCGCTGCCATCGTCGCGCTCGTCGGTGCCGCGAGCATGGTCGTCACCGCCGTGCTGGGTTACGGTCTGATGACGCACTTGGTCTTCACCTTTGATCGCGCCTTCAGCCAGTTTCATCTCTGGACGCCACTGACCTACGTCCTCTTCAATCCGCCCAGCCTGTGGACGTTGTTTGGCTGCTACCTGCTTTGGAATTTCGGCGAAGCCGTCGAGCGCCATCTTGGTCGTCGTGCCTTTGTACGGTTGTTGCTGCTGCTGCTCGCAGCCTCACCGCTGTTCATCTCGCTGCTGCATCTTGCCGGGATTCGGGGCATGGCCTGTGCAGGCATGATGCAGCTTGAATTCGGCGTCTTCATCGCCTTCGCCAAGCTTTATCCTCGCGCCAAGATCAGCATCATCATCCTCACACTCGATGCCTGGGTCATGGCCGCGATCTTTGTTGGAATCAATGCCCTGCAATGCGTCGCGGCACGTGATTGGGTCTCGCTCCTCCTCCTCGCGGCCAACGTCGGCACAGCCTACGTTTACATCCGTTATGAAACCGGTGAGTTGAAACTGCCATCGCTACCTAAACCGTCTCCTAAAGCCAAAAAGCCCACCAAGAGCGCAGGCCTGACGGTGGATGACATCCTCGATAAAATCAGCCGCCAAGGGATGCAAAGTCTCACCTCTGAAGAACGCCGCGTCCTAGACAAGGCGAGTGATGAAATGAAGCGTCGCGCCAACTAGCGCAGCACCACACGACACGGTGCGCCATCTGCGCCTTCGATTTTGATCGGCAGGCAGATCAACTCGTAGTAGCCCGGCTTGATCTCAGCCAGATTGAGGCCTTCGATCACCCAGATGCCGGCGCCGAGCATGATTTGATGCGTTTCGACCACATCCTTGCCGTAGCCGCCGATGCTGAGGTAATCGACGCCGACGGTCACCACGCCTTGATCGACGAGAAACTGTGCCGCGTCCGCTCGGATCGAAATGAAGTCCTTGTCGAACTCATTCATCTGCCAGCTTCGCGACGAATTGCGCGTTTTGAACAACACCCGCTGCCGGGGCGTGAATCTGAGCTTCTGCAGGTGCTCCACCGTGATCTGATCCTCGCAGTCGAGTTCGAACACACGACAGCGTCCGATCACCGCCTCCAGCGGCAGTTGTTCCATCGTCATGCCATCCGCGATGAAATGCCGCGGCGCATCCATGTGCGTGCCGGTGTGCGCGCTCATGGTGATGTGGGTAAGATTGCACACGGCACCTTCTTCCATGCGGTTCACGCGTTTGATCTGGCACTGGGGATCACCCGGCCAGTGCGGCATACCATCGCGCAGGGGCACGGAGACATCTTTCCAGGGGCGTTTCATAAGTTGGTGCGACATCCACGCGGCTGCGCAATCCATGGACGCATGATAATTGAGGATAGATACCTCTATCCTCCGTCAGCTTGAAAGATGCACCTCCGCTCACGCCAGCAGCTTCGGCACCATCTCTCCCGCCACGCCCGTGAGCCTCATATCGAGGCCTTGGAAGCGCTGATTGAGCTTCGTATGCTCGAAACCAAGCAAGTGCAGCAGTGTCGCGTGCAGATCGTGAACATGAACCGGATCTTCCGCGACATTGAAGCCGAATTCATCGCTCTGGCCGAGGGTGAAGCCGGGTTTCATGCCACCACCAGCGAACCACATGCTGAAGCAGTTCGGATGATGATCGCGACCATCGCTGCCGCCCTGAACCATGGGTGTGCGGCCGAATTCGCCACCCCAAATGACGAGCGTGTCTTCCAGCAGGCCGCGCTGCTTTAGATCACGAATCAAAGCGGCGCAGGGCTGATCGGTGAGTCCGCACTGATCTTTGAGGCCCTTCACCAAGCCGCCATGATGGTCCCACGCTTCGTGGAAGAGTTGTACAAAGCGCACGCCACTTTCGATGAGACGACGCGCGAGCAGACAATTGTTCGCGAACGAGGGCTCGCCGGGTTTCGCTCCATACATGTCGAGGATGTGTTTCGGTTCCTTCGAGATATCCATCAGCTCAGGTGCCGTCTGCTGCATGCGGTAGGCTAGCTCGAAGCTGTTGATGCGGCTGGCGATCTCGGGGTCGCCCACGATGTTGAGCCGCTCCTCGTTGAGTTGCTTCAAAACATCCAGCGTGTCGCGCTGCGTCGCATCATCGATGCCTTGCGGGTTATTTAGAAACAACACCGGCTCACCGCTGCTGCGGAAGGGCACGCCTTGATACACGGTAGGCAGGAAGCCGCAGCCGAAGTTGCTCATGCCGCCACTGGGACCTTTTTGGCCGCTTTGCATGACGACGTAGCCCGGGATGTCCTGATTCTCAGTGCCAAGGCCGTAAAGCGTCCATGCTCCGAAGCTGGGTCGTCCGAAGATCTGCGAACCCGTGCTCATCAAAATCTGCCCTGGCGCATGATTGAAGGCGTCGGTCTTCATCGAGCACACAATCGTCATGTCATCGGCCACTTGGGAGAGATGCGGCAGCAGCTCGCTCAATTCCGCGCCGCTTTCGCCATGCCGCGCGAATTTGAACTTTGGCCCCAGCAGCTTGCTGTTCGGATTGATGAAGGCAGCACGATAACCTTTGAGCAAATCTGGTGGTGGCAGTTTACCATCCCATTTCGCGAGCTCAGGTTTGTTGTCGAACAGCTCCAGATGGCTCGGCGCACCGCCCATGAAAAGGTAGATCACGCGCTTCGCCTTCGCCGGATAGTGCGGCTTTTTCAGTGCCAGCGGATTCACCGCCGCCGGAGCGGCCTTCGCAGCCAGATCCATCGCTGCGATACTCGCCAGTCCCACGCCACATTCCTTGAAGAACCAGCGACGGCTGCGGTAGCGGGCGTATTCGGCCTGAAGTTCTTGGCGGAGATTCATGATCGTCAAAGGTGTCGATTAATCGGCTGTAAGCGAGTCCCTCTATCGCAGCAGCGCCACAACACAATCCCTGCGGCGGTTTTGTCCATAATGTCATGTATGATCACCCTGCCCGCCCTCGTTCCATGCGCCTCCATGAAGTACTTCAGTCTCCTCCTTTCATTCTGCGTTCTGCATTCGTCCTTTTCGGCTGATAAGCCAAACATCCTCTGGCTGACCAGCGAGGATCATGGGCCGCACATGGGCTGCTATGGCGATGCGTTTGCCACCACGCCGAATATCGATGCGCTGGCGGCAAAGGGCATGCTCTTCAAGCGCGCGTGGTCTTGCGCTCCCGTTTGCGCAGCGGCACGCACCACGATCATCGCGGGCATGTATTCGCCTTCAACCGGTGGTGAGCACATGCGCAGCATGGTGGCCATGCCAAAGGGCACGAAGATGTATCCGCAATTCCTCCGCGAAGCTGGCTACTACTGCACCAACAATAGCAAGGAGGACTACAACCTCACCAAACCCGAGGGCGTGTGGGACGAGTCCTCCGCCAAAGCCGCCTGGAAGAACCGCAAAGACGGTCAGCCCTTCTTTTCCATCTTCAACGAGACCTGCAGCCACGAAAGCCAGCTCCGTAAACGCCCGCACACCGCCATTCACGATCCCGCCAAGGTCCGCGTGCCAGCGTATCATCCCGACACACCCGAAGTGCGGCAGGATTGGGCGCAGTATTATGATCAGGTCACGGCAGCGGATGCTTCTGCGGGGAAACGCCTTCAAGAACTCGAAGCAGCCGGGCTCGCGGCTGACACCATCGTTTTCTACTATGCCGATCACGGCAGCGGCATGCCGCGCAACAAGCGCTGGCCTTGCAACTCCGGCCTGCAGGTGCCGATGGTCGTTTATTTCCCACCGAACTGGAAACACCTCGCGCCAAAAGAATACGGTGCCGGCGTGAAGTCAGATCGCCTCGTGAGCTTCGTCGATCTCGCGCCCACCTTGCTCAGCATCGTCGGAATTCAGCCGCCGGAGTGGATGCAGGGCCATGCGTTCGCCGGGAAGTTTCAAACCGAGCCGCAGCCCTTCATCTATGGCTTCCGTGGTCGCATGGACGAGCGTTATGACTGCGTGCGCAGCGTTACCGATGGCCGCTATTCTTATCTGCGGAACTACATGCCGCATCTCTCGCAGGCGCAGCATGTCAGCTACCAGTTTGAAACGCCCAGCACGCGTGTTTGGAAGAAGCTCTTCGATGAAGGCAAGCTCACGCCCGAGCAATCCATCTTCTGGCAGGAACCCAAGGCCGCCGAAGAGCTCTACGACCTGCAAAGCGATCCCGATGAAGTCCACAACCTCGCGGCCAAGCCCGAACACGCCGAAACGCTCGCCAAGATGCGTGCGGCGCAGGAAAACCTCGCGCTCAAGATCTGTGATGCCGGCTTGCTGCCTGAAGGCGAGATGCATCAGCGTGCGGAAGGCACCACGCCTTACGACATGGCTCACGATGCCAAGTTGTATCCCATCGCTCGCATTCTCAAAGCGGCTGGCGATGCCTCCTCCATGAAGCCAGAGGCCATCAACGACCTCAAAGCCGGGTTCGCTGATCCAGACAGTGCCATCCGCTACTGGTCTGCCATGGGCATGCTCATGCGCGGACACGCAGGCAATGCTGCTGCTCATGAAGAACTGCTCAAAGCCACCCAGGACAGCTCCACCTACGTCCAAGTCGCCGCCAACTGGTCTCTCGCCAAATACGGTAGCGATGCCGAACGCGCCGCCGCCTTGCCCGCGCTCGTCAAACTCGCCAATTGGAGCCAGCAAAACGTCTTCACCTCCATCAGCGCCCTCAACGCCATCGGCGATCTCGGTGACAAAGCCAAACCCATCGCCGAATCACTTAAAGCCCTACCCACCAAAGGCGCATCCCCCGACGGCCGCTTCGCCGGCTACGTCGCCCGCCTCCTCGCCGATCTCACCGGCGGCAAACCCGCCTTCGATGATGCCGGAGAGCCGCAGCCGAAGAAAAAGAAGAAGGCTAAGAAGTAAATCGGCATGTGCATTCCCGATAGTGCTCGGTGCGTAAAAGCGCTTCACAAACGTCGTTGGTATCGCGTAATCTCGCTCACCAACCATGAAACGCTTCATCCTCTGCCTCGCACTGGCATCGTCATTCGTCATTCCGCATTCGTCATTCGCGGCGGAGCCGCTGCGTGTCTTCATCCGCGCCGGTAAAAAATCACACGGCCCCGGCGCCCACGACTTCCCGCAGTTTTTGAAGGAATGGGTGCCTCTGCTCAATGAACGCGGTGCCAAGGCTGATGGCGGCATGGAATTCCCGACGAAGGAGCAGCTTGATAATACCGACGTGCTCATCCTACACGCGCAGGAAGCGGGGAACATCAAGATCGGTGATGAGCGCAAGAATTTGATCGAGTTCATCGCCCGTGGCGGCGGCGTGGTCACCATCCATGCGGGTGCGGTGTCGAGGGATCATGAGTGGTTCAAGTCGGTCATCGGCGGTTCATGGAATTTTGAGCACACGAAGTGGCTGGAAGGTCCCATGCATCTCTACTTCACCGACAAGGAGAACCCGATCACCAAGGACATGTCGAACTTCGCCATGGACGACGAGATCTACTATGACATGGACCTGCTGCCGGAGTGCAAGATCCTCGCTGGAGCCTACACGCCGAAGCCCGCTGGCCTGCGCAACGAAAAAGCCGCCAAGAAAGCCGAAGAAAGCACCAAAGGCGGCAAACAAGTCAGCATCTACGACATCCAACCGCAGATCTGGAGCTACGAGAAAGACGCTTACCGCGCCTTCACCTGCATCCCCGGCCATTACCACAAAAACTTCAGCCACCCGACCATGCGTGCCCTTTTGCTGCGCGGCATCGCCTGGGCAGGTAAGCGTGAAAACGCGGACGAACTCTGCAAGCCCGACGAACTTGGCGACAACCTCCGCTACGTCGAAGGCGGCCCCACACGGCCTGAAAAAGCCGCTGAGAAAATCGAAGTGCATCCTGAGTTCAACATCTCGCTCGTTGCCAGTGAGCCGCTGATCAACAAGGTCATGAACGTGGATTGGGATGAGAGGGGCCGTCTGTGGGTCTGCGAGACGCCGGAGTATCCGAATGGTCGCCGCGAGTTGAACGTGGAGAAGTGGAAGGACTCGGGCTCGTGGACCAAGAACACCGACCGCGATCCCATCGACCGCATCTCGTGGCTCGAAGACACGAACGGCGACGGCGTGATGGACAAGAAGCACGTCTTTGCCGACAAGCTTGAGCTTTGCACCAGCTTCGTGTTCTACAAAAACGGCGTCATCGCGTGCAGTGCGCCTGACATCTGGAACCTCCAGGACACTGACGGCGACGGCGTGTGCGACAAGCGCGAGAAGATCTACACGGGCCTCGGCACTGGCGACACCCACGCCGTCATCAACAACATGCGTTGGGGGCTCGACGGTTGGGTTTACGCGACGCACGGCTACAACTCGGGGCGTGTCACTTCGGCTGATGGCAAGCAAGACTTCGGCACCGACGGCTCCGGCGTCATGCGCTTCAAACCCGATGGCAGTGCCTTCGAACAATATTCATCACGCGGCGGCAACACCTGGGGTTTGAACATCACATCCGATGGTCAAGTCTTCTGGACGCAGCCGACCAGCGGCACCGTCTTCTTCCATGTCGTGCTGCCTGAGTATGTGCTGGCGAAAGGCAAGATCCCCGGCACCACGAGCTGGAAGGGCATGATCGATCACCAGAAGAGCTACCCGCTCATGAGCTGGCCGGAGCAAGCGTATGTGCAGATCGACCAAGTCGGTCAGTTCACCGCTGCTGCTGGTTGCGCCATCTATGAAGGCGGCGCGTGGCCTGCGAAGTGGAACAACAGCTACTTCACCACTGAACCGACCATCAACATTGTGCATCACGAGTTCGTCGAGAAAGACGGCGTGAGCTACAAGGTCCACAAGGAAGCCGGTCGCGAAGAGACCGAGTTCATTCGCAGCAAAGACCTGTGGTTCCGCCCCATCGAAACACGCATCGGCCCGGACGGTGCGCTGTATGTCGTGGACTTCTACAACCAAGCCGTGATCCACAACGACACGCGCGGTCCGATCCATGGTCCTGCCAACGCAGCGGTGCGTCCTGACCGCGACCATTACTTCGGTCGTATCTGGAAGGTGAATCACAAGGAAGCCAAGCCCGTCGCTGGTAGCTTCTATCACCACACGGAGAACTCGAAGGGCACGATGGGTAGCGCGGCACTGCGCACGTATGAGTCGAACACCGATGCAGTCTCCACCTTCAAGTCCGCGCAGGATGATTGGACGCGCTCGGCTGTGATTGCTGCTTCGGCAGATCATGCGGATGATGTGATCGTAAAGGCGCTTGGGTCGCCGGACGGTCTTGAACTGTTGGTGAAGTCCTTGCTGCCTTCGTTGAAGTCCGCTGAGAAGCTCGTCGAAGCCTGTGCCAGCGCCGACGCGAAAGCCGACGTTTTGAAGAGTGCGATTCTGCAAGGCATTGCCCAGCAAGGTGCCGAAGCCCCCGCGCTCACGCCAGCACTCACCGAGGCGTTGAAGAAACTCCTCGCCAATCCAAGCACCGCAGGCGCGGCTTTGCCACTCGTGGCGAAGTGGGACAAGGCAGGCGTGATGGCTGATGTGGTGAAAGCGCAGATCGCCAGTCTCAGCACGACACTCGGCAAGCGCGACGCTGCGTTGGCTGATCGTGTCGGTGCCGCAAAGGCGTTGATCAGCCTCGGTGGATCGTCCGCTCAGATGGGTGTCGAAGCGTTGGCTGATCCGACCTCGCCGGAAGAACTCGCTCGCGCGATCATCGTTGCACTCGACGAGAGCGGCAACGCAGCGCCGCTCGTGTCTGCTTTGGACACGCTGAAGCCAGCGCTGCAACAGACCGCCTTCGACATGATCCTCAAGCGCCCCGAAGCCACGCTCGCGCTGCTCAACTCAATCAAAGACGGCAAGATCGACCCCAAGCTCCTCGGCCCTGGCAACATCGCTCGTCTGCGCACGCATCCGAACAAGCAAGTCACCAAGCAAGCGAGTGCGATGATGGACAAGCTCAACCCGAACGCGAAGAAGAAGGCCGAACTCATCGCGCAGTTCACGCCGATCGTTGAGCAAGCGGGTGATGCCGCGAAGGGCAAGGTTCTCTTCGCTGCCGCGTGCGCCGTGTGTCACAAGCTAGGTGACGTGGGCAAGGACGTGGCACCGCCGCTTACCGGCATGGGTGCGCATGGTCCTGCGGAACTCGTCATCCATGTGCTCGATCCGAACCGCGAAGTGGACCCGAGCTTCTATGCCTGGAACATCACAAAAAATAACGGCGAGACGCTCGCGGGTGTCGTCGCATCCGAGAACAGCGCCAGTGTCACGCTGCGCAATCAAGCAGGCGACTTCGAAGTGAAGAAATCCGACATCAAGGAGCGCACCAACACGAAGATGTCGCTCATGCCCGAAGGTCTCGAAGGCCTCGGCGCGGAGAACATCCGCGACATCCTGGCCTTCATTTGCGGCGATGCGCAGAAGCACTTCCGCATCGTGTCGCTGACCGATTCCTTCACCGCCGATAGCCGTGATGGCCTCTTCGCCAGCCCTGATCCTCGTGGCGGCCAGGTGAAGCTTGCGAAGTTCGGCAACTTCACCGTCGAAGGCATTCCGTTTGCCGTCGTTGATCCTGCGAAGAGCGCTACCGGAGCCAACCTCATCGTGCTCAAAGGCGGCCCCGCGCCGAATGTTCACGGTCAGAGCTTCACCGCCAAGGCCGAAGTCGCGCTCAATGTTGAGACGAAGCGCCTCCAGCTTCTCAGCGGCATCAGCGGCTGGGGCTGGCCCGCAGTGCGCGAGGAAGACGTGGCGCTGCAAGCCACCGTTGTCTATGCGAGCGGCGAGAAGGAAGTCTTTGCGCTGAAGAACGGCGTCGAGTTCGCCGACTACATCCGCCCCGTCGAAGTGCCGGGCTCGAAGTATGTCGAGGATATCTGCAACGGCGGCCAGGTGCGCCTCATCACGCTGAAGCTCACCAAGAAGGGCGTCGCGAAGTCCTTGATCCTCGAAAGCCCGGCCGGCAACAAGACCACGCCCGTTGTTGTCGCCGTCACCGGAGACATCGAAGGCCGTGTGGACGCGAAGGGTGAAGCCCGTGACACACCAGCTCCTGGCAAAGGAAAAGGCAAAGACAAAGGCAAACCCGAAGCTGCGCAAAACGGTCCAGCCGCGCCCGATTCACCGAAGGAAGGTGGCAAAGGTGACGGCCCGCTCGTGCCGACCTCACCCGTGAACTGGGAATCTGGCAAAACCAAGGTGCTCGTCATCGGTGGCGGTTCCTCGCACAACTTCGCCAAGTTCTTCGGCGACACCGACGTGGCCACGCTCAAGGCCGCTGGCTACACCGTTCACTACACCGAAGACCGCGACCAAGCCGCCGACCTCCTCGCCGAAGCCGACGTGGCCGTCATCAGCACGAACCGCAAGTTCTTCGACACCGCCAAGTATCGCAAAGCGCTCTTCGACCGCGTGAACGGCGGCAAAGGCGTCATCATGCTCCACCCCGGCACCTGGTATGGCTTCCCGCAGTGGCCTGAGATCAATAAGGAGATCGTCGGCGGCGGCTCACGCGGCCACGACAGGCTCGGACCTTTCAAAGTCAACGTGACCCGCCGTGACCACGCCATCATGGTCGGCGTGCCGGACAGCTTCGACGTTCAGGACGAACTGTATTACATGAACGCCGAAGGTGCTCCCGAAGGCACGAACAAGATCGAAGTCCTCGCGGAGACCTCGCCGAGCATCAAATACAGCAAGCCGCATCCAAGTGTGTGGATCACCGATCATCCTAAGGCCCGCATCGTCGGCATCGCGTTGGGTCATGACGAGCGCGTGCATGATCTGCCTGCGTTCAAAGCGATCCTCGCCAATGCGGCGAAGTGGGTAGCTGGGAAGTAAGCCAAATCATTCGGTGAACACGCGCCGCCGCTTCCTTCAAAAGCTCGCGCTCAGCGGCGCGGCATCTGCTTTGCCATCGCGACCGTTTACTGCGGATGCGCCCGTTGATCGCACCTCGTTCTTCGTGGTGGGCGACACGCACTACTGCGCGCAGGCGGAGAACTTCGGCCAGATGGATGAGACCTCGGCGCGCTACAACGCGGGCCTGGTGCGCTGGCTGAATCAACTGCCGGGCACCGCCGTCTCCAGCGAAGTGGTGGGCGGCGTGGTCGCTCAACCACATGGCGTGATTCATTGCGGGGATATCATTGATAACGGCGACAAAGGCCCTGCGAAGAACAAGATGGTCGAGACCGAAGCCGCAGCGTTCGTGGCTGACTGGGGGCTCAACGGCAGCGACGGGAAGCTGCGCTGGACGGTGCGCGAGGTGCATGGCAACCACTGCGCCCCGCACGGCGACACGCCGATGATTAGTCTCATCAAGCAGCGCAACCAACGCCGTGCGGGCTTGAAGAACGTGTCGCCCAACGGCCTGCATTATTCCTGGGACTGGGCCGGTGTGCATTTCATCGCGCTAGGCATCGTCGTCGGCCAAGTGCGTGAAGTGACGCGGAAGCGCCGCTATGCACCGCTCGACAGTCTCGACTTCATGAAGTGTGATCTCGCCGAGCATGTGGGTGATAGCGGTCGCCCTGTGGTCATCGTGCATCATGTGGATGTCGCGCGCTACAGTGCCGCCGTGCCGGACGAGAAGGTGCTTCATAACGAGTGGGACTATGCCGACGTGGCCGCGTATCACAGCGCCCTGAAGCCTTACCGTATTGCCGCGCTGCTATGCGGCCACACGCATGTGCGAAACATATTCAAGTGGAACGGCACCAACGACGCCCAAGCCGCCCAAGGCTACCCATTCCTCAACACCGACAACGCCGCACACTTCCGTAGCGAGGTGCAGGCGCTGCTGCATGTGGAAGTGACGAGCCGCGAGCTGCTCGTGCGCGAGTTTGCCACCAAGGATGGCTGGCCGTCGGGTGCGTGGACACCGCAGGTATGGAGGTTCGACCTGGCCTAAGGAGTGCTGACCCAATCCGCAAAACTCAACAGGCGATTGGTCTTCGACACACTCGCTCTCCGGCTGCCGTATGGGTTGCATGACTCGTACGCTCATCTTGCTGTTCCTCAGTTCATCGCTTCATGCGGAATCCATCATGCTGGCCAATCAAGGCGGTTCGCTGGTTCCCATCGTCGTTTCAGAGCAAACGAAGCCCATCGGCACTGAACTCGCGGTGATGCTCAAACGAATGACGGGGGCTGAATTTGCCATCGAGACTTCTGCGGAGCCTCACGGCATTTATCTTGGCCTCAACACGGCCCCGAACGCGATCACGCAGCGTGAAGACTACACGCTGCGCTCCGAGAAAGATCGTCTCATCATCCTGGGTAACACGCCGAAGGCGGTGGAGCATGCGGTGTGGGATTTACTGCATCGTTTGGGCTTTCGGCAGTTCTTTCCGGGGAAGACATGGGAGGTTGTGCCACAGACGCCTTCGCTGAGCATTGACGTGGATGTGAGGGAGTCGCCGGATTACCACGCGCGGAAGATTTGGGCGGGTTTTGGCTATCTGAAGGAGCGTGACGAGGTCTATGACGAGTGGTGCAGGCGAAATCGCGCGACATCGGGCATCACGCTGATTTCAGGCCATTCCTATGATGGTGTGATGAGTCGCCAGAAGGATGAATTTGCGAAACATCCGGAGTTTTTGGCCCTGGTGGACGGGAAACGGCAAAAGCCGAAGTTTTGCATCGCGAATGAGGGATTGAGGAAACTCGTGGTGAAGGACGCGCTGGAGCATTTTATCAAAGATCCGACGCTGGACTCGATTTCATGCGATCCGAGTGACGGCGGCGGCTGGTGCGAGTGTGCGGACTGCGCGAAGATCGGCAGCGTGTCGGATCGCGCGCTGCTGCTGGCCAATGACGTGGCCGAAGCCGTGAATGCGGTCAAACCGGGCCGGTTGATCGGTATGTATGCTTACAGCGAACATTCTCCGCCACCGTCCATCCAGGCGCATCCGCAGGTCGTTATCAGTGTGGCCACCGGCTTCATTCGTGGTGGTTATACCATCGATCAACTCATCTCCGGCTGGCAGGCGAAAGCGAAGACGCTAGGCATCCGCGAATACTACAGCGTGAATCCCTGGGACCGTGACCTGCCCGGTGCGGCACGCGGCGGCAACATCGAGTATCTGCGCACGACCATCCCGCACTTCCATGAAAGCGGCGCGCGCTTCATGTCGGCGGAATCGAGTGACAACTTCGGCCCGAATGGGCTCGGCTACTATCTTGCTGCGCGCATGATGTGGGATGTGAAGGAGGCGCAGAAGATCGAGGCGCTCACCGATGACTTCCTCGACAAATCTTTTGGACCCGCCCGTGCCAGGATGACTAAATTTTATGAGTTGCTGGATGGCACGAAGCGTCAGGCATTGAGCGATGACTTGCTCGGCAGAATGTTTCGCCTGCTGGATGAAGCGCGCGCTTTGACCCGTGATGCGGCGATCCGTGCGCGGCTGGATGACCTAACGCTCTACACGCGCTATGTGGAGCTGTATCACGATTACGCCTCAGCGCAGGGCAAGGAGCGCCAAACGGCCTTTGAGCATCTGTTTCGTTTCATCTGGCGCATCAGGCACACGGGCATGGTGCATGTGAAGGGACTGTGGCGTGATCTGCCGAATCGCGACAAGTCCGTCGCACTGCCAGCGCTGGCCAAATACAGCGATCCTGATGCCACGAATCCGTGGAAGTCGGATGGGGCATTCATGGCGGATCAAATAGCCGCGTTCATCCGTGACGGCATCGCGCATCGCAAGTTGCTCGACTTCGCGCCTGTCGCTTTTAGCAACAAACTCGTGCCCGCGACTGCCTTGAAGCTACCGCAGGTGCCGCAGGGCAATGCAGGCATCTATTTGAGAGGTGTGCGCGATTTCTGGACGTGGATCGATAAGGAACCTGCCATACTCAAACTCACCGGCAAGGCTGGCATCATCTACCCGAGCCGTGGCACCGCGAAGGTCGATCTCTATCCGCTCGCAGAGGTCGAAAGCAAAGCGGTGGCTCATTTCGAGATTCCGCCGGACAAAGCGGATTACGCGATCGAATTCAAAACCAGTTTCCCCGGCCTGCATCGCATCGAAGTCAGTGATGCCACGCAAGGAACGCTCATTTCGTGGCCAGATGCCATGCCGATGACCGTCGTCAGTAGCCAGGAGCAACCCGCGAAGCTCTTTGGTCGCTGGCATCTCTACTTCTATGTACCGAAGGGCACCAAGATCATCGGCGGTTTCAGCGAAGGCGAAGGTTTCGTGCTCAATCCCGCACACAAGACGGTGCATACCTTGGGTGATAAACCCGGCTACTTCAGCATTCCTGTGCCAGCGGGTGAGGATGGCAAACTCTGGAGCTTCAAGCACTGCGCCGGCAATCGCTTCCTGATGACTGTGCCGCCATGCCTGGCACGAGATGCGAGTGAGTTGTTGCTGCCGGAGGAAGTGGTGATGAAGGATACTCCACGATGAAATCCCAGATCATTCAACAGCCACCACTGCGCCTCATCACCGTGAAAGCGAAGTCGTTTCCAGAAGGTATTCGTGCCTCGTGGCAGGAGGTCGAGTCGAAGCGAAAGATCAAAGGCCGAAAGGCTTATGGGTTGATCTTTGAGGACGAATATTTCGCCGGACTCGTCTCCGATGGAGAGCTGGAAGAACGTGTGACGGGCCTGCCGCTCATCGAAGTGGCAGGCGGACCTTGTGCGCGAATCAAACTGGAGGATTGGCAGAAGAACATCGCCCAGATCGGTTCACTCTTTGCACAGATGGCCGCAGAGCATGAAGTTGATCCCTCACGGCCAGCGATGGAGTTTTACCGCAGCTTCACGGAGCTGCATCTGCTGCTGCCGGTGAAGATTGCCTGACTGGCTGGCGTTTGGAAGAGCATGAAAACGTTCTTTGCTGCCTTTGCGTTGGTTTCATCGTTACATGCTCAGGAGATCACGCCGTTTCCGAAGGCGCAGGTGCAGAGTGTGTGGGTGCAGTCAATCTGGGCGGATGGGAAGCACAATGGGTTTCCGGGAATTGCACGTGTGGGTGACTTTTATTATGTGACGTTTCGCAGCGGAGATGGACATGGCTCGGAGAAGTCGGACATTGTGGTGATTCGCTCTGCGGCGAAGGATTTGTCGAAGTGGGAGAAGGTGGCGTCGTTCACGCGGGAGCATGATTGCCGTGATCCGCTGGTGTTTGATAACAAAGGCAAGGTGCAGGTGGTGTTTCACTCAAAGGAGGATTTTTATTCGCAGTCGGCGGACGGCGTGACCTGGAGCGAGCCGAAGGAACTGGAGACGGAGTTTGTGGAGCCGAAGGCGGACAGCCGGCTGACGTTCACTTCGCAGCGGAAATGGCTGTTTCGCATTCGCCAAGGGCCGGATGGGGCGTTTTACAGCCTGGGGCGCTGCGGCATCATTGGGAAGGACAGCAGGGGTTCGTTTGGCCTGATTTTGTTTCGTTCGGAGGACGGGGTGAAGTTCAAAGGCATGCACAGCTATGGCGAGGGGCCGACGAGCGCGCTGAATCAAGCGGGCGGCACAGGCTGGGGCCACGAGGCGGATGTGACGTGGACGCCGGACGGCAAGCTGGTGAGTGCGATCCGCAATGGCAATCCGGGCATCGTGGTGCTGGGGAAAGGGCCGCTGGGGCCGTGGAAGGCCTTTCAAACGGATGCGTGGAACTTCGGTGGTCCAGCGCTGCACCGCACCAAGGGCGGCGGCATCCTGCTGGCGGCACGTGCGCTGCCAGAGAAGAGCACGACTGGCTTTCCATCCGTGTGCAAGGTGTGGACGGTGACGGCTGATGGAGTCGAGAAGCCGTGGATCATGCCCAGCGGCGGTGATGGCGCGTATCAGAGCTTTGCTGACGGCGTGGCGGGTGATGAGGTGCTGCTGGCTTATTATTCCTCGCACGAATACCCGCAGCCGAAGGGCGTGGGGAACAATCCGGCGAATATTTATCTCGCGCATCTGCGAGTGCGGCATACTTCGCCCTGAATATGCCAGATTATTCTCAGCTCAATACTGAACTCTTGGTCGCCACGGTGGAGCAACTATCCAAGCGTGTAGGTGAGCGCTTCCCTCAGGCGGGGCTATACAAGGTTTCGCGTCATCTATGTGATACTGCCCGTGAGTCACGTCAGCGAATTGGTGCCGCTGGGAAAAGACTGATCTGGATCGATGTATCAATTGGCTTGCTTATTATGCTGCTCATTGCGGGGATCGTTATGAGCGCTTCCCAGATTAAAATTCAGCTACAGCCCGGCTCAGTCACATGGCTGGAATTTATTCAAGTCATGGAGTCGGGGATCAATGACATCATCTTCGTCGGCGCGGGCATTTTCTTTCTCGTGAGCCTGGAGGGACGCATCAAGCGTCGCCGCATTCTGAAAGCGCTGCATGAACTGCGCTCGCTGGCGCATGTGATCGACATGCATCAGCTCACCAAAGACCCACAGCGTGCCGCAGGTGTGTTGATCGCTACGCCTTCATCGCCTGCGAGCGAGTTGTCGCCGGACCAACTCATTCGTTATCTGGACTATTGTAGTGAGATGCTGTCGCTGGTGGGCAAGCTGGCGGCGCTCTATCTCCAGCGGTCAGATGATGCGGTGGTGTTGAGCACAGTGGATGAAATCGAGGGCCTAACGACAGGGCTGTCACGTAAGATCTGGCAGAAGCTCATGATCATCCATTCCGGGCCAAAATAGGCCAATGATGTGGAGAAATAAAAAGGGCGACCCGGTTTGGATCGCCCTTTGGTAGAAAATGATGAGGTGAGTTACTTCACGATACCGAGCAGCTCGACTTCGAAGACGAGGGCTTCGTTCGGGCCGATGTCGCCGCCTGCGCCGTTTTCGCCATAAGCGAGCTGGGAAGGAATGAAGATCTTCCACTTCGAGCCGACGGGCATGAGCTGAAGTGCTTCGGTCCAGCCTTTGATGACTTCCTGCACGCCGAAGGTGATGGGCATGCCACGCTCGACGGAGCTGTCGAAGACTTTGCCGTCGATGAGGGTGCCATGGTAGTGGACATTCACTTTATCGGTGGCGGCGGGCTTGGGTCCTTCGCCAGCTTTGACGATTTCGTATTGCAGGCCGCTGGCGGTGGTAGTCACGCCTTTGCGCTTGCCGTTGTCTGCGAGGAATTTGTCGCCGATGGCCTTGGACTCCTGACCGCGCGAGGCGGCCTTGGCCTGCATGCTGGCTTCAAAGGCCTGCATGGCGGCCATGAGTTCTTCTTGGGCGTACTTGGGCTTCTCGCCAGCAAGACCGGACTTGATGCCGTCGGTGAGGGCGGTGAGGTCGATGGCGATGCCCTGACCTTTGAATTGTTCGCCGAAATTACGGCCAATGAAGTAGCTGACTTTGTCCATGGGAACGGCGGTGGTAGCAGAGGCTGCGGCCGGCTGCGCTGGCTTGACCTCCTGGGCTTGAATGGCGGTGGTAGCCGCGAGCGCGGCGCAGAGCAGGGCGATGGTGGGTTTCATATTGGAGGCGCGGAGACTACCCATGGCTAGGTGGTGGTCAATCAAAGCATGCTTCGGCCGGGAAAAAGCCGTTTGACCCCGTCCCCCGCTTGAACCACTATCGCCGCCCTTCAAACCAGAACCTATATGCCCGCGAAAATCTATACTGAAAAAGACGCCAGCCTTGCACCCCTTAAAGGCAAGACTTGCGCCGTCATCGGCTTCGGCTCCCAAGGCCACGCCCACGCCCTGAACCTCAAGGAGAGCGGCGTCAAAGTCATCATCGGCCTCTATCCCGGCAGCAAGAGCCGCGCAGTGGCTGAAGAAAAGGGCCTCAAGGTCTATGACACCGCCGAAGCGGTGAAACTGGCCGACGTGATCTTCGTGGCTGTGCCGGACACCAAAATTGCCGGTGTTTTCGACGCGGCCATCAAGCCGCATTTGAAGAAGGGCAAGACCCTGCTCTTCAGCCACGGCTTCGCCATTCATTTCAAGACGATCACCGTTCCTGCGGATGTGAACGTCATCATGGTCGCCCCGAAAGGCCCCGGCCACATCGTGCGCCGTCAATACACGGAAGGCAAAGGCGTCCCCGCCCTCATCGCCATCTATCAGAACGCTGACAAACAGGCCAAGAAGATTGCCCTAGCCTGGGCGCACGGCATCGGTGGCACCCGCGGTGGTGTCCTCGAAACCACCTTCAAGGAAGAAACCGAAACCGATCTCTTCGGCGAGCAGACCGTGCTTTGCGGCGGTGCCAGCGCGCTGGTGCAGGCCGGATTCGAAGTGCTGGTGGAAGCCGGTTACGCGCCTGAAATGGCCTACTTCGAGTGCTTGCACGAATTGAAGCTCATCGTCGATTTGATGAACGAGTCCGGCATCGCTGGCATGCGTTTCTCCATCTCCGAAACCGCCAAGTGGGGCGATGTCAAAGTCGGTCCGAAGATCATCGACAAGTCGGTGAAGAAGCGCATGAAGGAAGCCCTTAAGGACATCCAGTCAGGCAAGTTTGCCAAGGAGTGGATCCGCGAAACCAAGACCGGCTACAAGAAGTTCAACAAGCTGCTCAAAGACGGCGAGAAGCACCCGATCGAAAAGACTGGTGCTCGCCTTCGCGGCCTGATGCCGTGGATCAAGAAGCGCGACATCAAGGGCCAACAGGCTAGCTACTCATAAGTAGCAGACGCCCTCAAAGCGTCGCAAAAGTCAAAACAGCGCGCGGATCGGCAACGGTCCGCGCTTTTTTTGTGCCTCCTGCTTACACCACTTTGGAATGCCCGAGCTTGTTCTCCGGCGTCTTGAACAGCATCGCAATGCTGAACGTGACCACCGTCCCAAACAGGATGCGCCATGGGAACTCGATCTCCACCATCCAGTCAGGACGCGGAATGCCGCCCTGCATGCCGAAGGAGGCCATGAGGCCTTTGTCCAGTCCGCTGAGGTAGCCGACGACGAGAAAACCAGCGAGCATGGCGATGCCGTTGCCACGATCATTGCCACGGCTATTGGTAAACAGTCCCACCATGAACACGCCGAGCAATGAGCCGTAGGTATAGCCAAACACACCGAGAATGATTGGAATGATGCGCAGTGAAGGATTATGCGCTTTCATCCACGCTGTGCCCAGAGCCACGGTGATCAGCAAAACGGCAAAGAGCACGGTGCCTAGACGCAGCACACGCACTTTGCCCGCGTCTGAGGCCGGTTCACCGAACCAGCGGAAGTGGAAGTCGCGCACATAACTTGTCGCGAGCGAATTGAGTGCTGTGCTTAGCGATCCCATCGCCGTAGCGAGCACACCAGCCACCACTAGACCACGCAAGCCAGTCGGCATCGAAGTCAGGATAAAAAATGGAAACACCTGGCTGCTGTCGGGCGTGCCTTTGAGGTTCTTTGGCAACAGGATTTCAGGATGTTGCTGATAAAACACAAACAGCAGGATGCCGATGCTAAGCACCATGAAATTGACCGGAATGTCGGCGATGCCGGATAAAATCGTGGCTGTACCGCTCTGGCGTTTGTTCTTCGCCGTGAGCATGCGCTGCACCATGTCTTGATCGGTGCCATGCGTGGCGAGAGTGACGAAGGTGGAGCCGAGAAAGGCGGCCCATACCGTGTATTCAGTTTCGAGAATGCCTTTGACCCAGCCCCAGGCACCGGGATGCGCGGCATCCGGTTTACCCCAATCAATGAGCGCAGGTTTCAAAATGGCCGCGTCCAATGCTGCCCAGCCGCCGGTTTGACTGAGCAGATGCCACAAAGCAAAGCCAAGCGCCGAAAACAGAATCACCACCTGAATCACATCTGTCCAGATCACGGCACGAATGCCGCCGAGCGCGGTATAGATCGCGGTTAGCACCGTGATGGCGACGAGTGCTGCGGCATACAGCCAGAACTCCTGCATTGGCGTGATGCTCGCGTCGATAAACACTTTCCAACCCAGCACCAGCAGAACGGTAGGAACCCACAAGCGCGCACCGCTGGCCAGCAAACGAGTGACTAGAAACACCGCCGAAGCACGGCACCGGGTCTGGGGTCCAAAGCGCACTTCGAGAAACTCATACACGCTCACCACATTGTGCCGATAGTAGGCCGGTATGAATACCGCGCTCACCACTACGCGTGCGAGCAAATAGCCCGCCATGAGTTGAATGTAGGTGTAGTTGCGTAGCGCGTAACCTTCACCCGGTGCGCCAAAAAATGTTCCTGCGCTGATCTCTGCTGCCAAAATCGACGCCAACACCGCCCACCACGCAATCTGCCGATCGCCGAGCGTGAAACCTTCCATGCTGCCACTTTTACTGCGCTGCGACAGACCGATGCCGATGATGAGGGCGAAGTAACCGAGGATGACGAGTGCGTCGAGGAGGTAAGGCATGGCGTGTGTGGTGCGAAGTCTCGCCGCAAAGCACCATACACGTCAAGCGCCCAAGCCTTGAGTGCCTTCAATCATTGAAGAGACCTTCGACAGCCTTGGGATGGCGTGGTCCATTCCATCGAAAAGCATTCGCACCCTCGCTTGGACTTGCTAGCGTCCGCCCCGAATGTCCGCTGCCACCTTCCTCAAAGAACTCCGCCATAACTGGAAGACCATCGGCGCGGTGGCCCCTTCCAGCCCCGCGCTGGCGGAGCGCATGATGGAGGCCGCAGGTGTCTGGCAGGCACGACGAATTCTCGAACTCGGCCCCGGCACCGGTGCTTTTACCTCGGCTATTGCCGACGCCATGCCGCATGGCTCCGACTATGTAGGCATCGAACTCAATGACACCTTCGTTCAGCAGCTGCGCCCGCGTTTCCCGCGCCTACGCTTTGAATGTGCTGATGCACAGGAGTTTGATTTCTCCCAAACACTTGCCCCCGGCGAAACCTTTGACGCCATCATCAGCGGTCTGCCGTGGACGGCCTTTCCACGCGGCTTGCAGGAGTCGATTCTAAACAACGTTCTCCCGCATCTCGCGCCTGGCGGCTGCTTTGCCACCTTCGCCTACTGGGGCTTTCATCAATTGCCCAGCGGCAGACGTTTCCGCTCACTCCTGCATGAACTGACCCATGGCGTCGAAACCACGCGCATTGTCTGGCCCAATCTGCCTCCTGCCTTCGTTTATATCGCACGCAAGGGCTGAGCAGGATCACTCGACCTGCTTCTTCTTTTTGCCTTTGCCCTTCTTTTTGGGTTCGACGCTCTTTTGTTCGGTATTCTTTGTCGGCATCGGTGCCTTGATGCCTTCACGCCATGCCAGCATTTGCGCGTGCAACTCCTTGGTCTTCTCTGGATTCTCGGCTGCGAGGTTTTTCTGCTCACCGATGTCATCCTTGACGTTGTACAATTCTAAGCGGCCATCCTCGAAGAATTCCATCAGCTTCCAGTCGCCGATTTCGATCAAGCCCACAGGCGTGGTGCGCCAGGTGTTTTCACCCGCACCGAGATAACCGGGGAAGTGCTGATAGATGGCCTCACGTTTCAAATTCCCTGCTGCATCACGAAACAAAGGCACTAGGCTCTCGCCATCAAGCGTCTGGCCCTCGGGAAGTGCTGCCTTGCCGATTTCGGCCAAGGTTGGATACAAATCGACATGAATCGTCGGCACATCGCAGTTCGATCCAGCCTTCGTCACTCCAGGCCAGCGCACGATAAACGGCACCCGCGTGCCACCTTCATACAGGCTACCTTTCCCGCTGCGCAGTGGCGCGTTATCCGTGATGTCACCACCGTGCACGCCTTCGCGTTCGTAACCGCCCACGCCCCCATTGTCGCTTGTGAAGATGAGCACGGTGTTGTCGGCGAGCTTGAGTTCATCCAGCGTCGCCATCACGCGGCCCACACTTTCATCCACACTGGCGATCATCGCTGCATACGTCGGGTTGTTGTGACCACCCACGCCTGCCTTGTCTTTGAACTTCGCGATCAACTCCGGCTTCGCCTGATGTGGTGAATGCACACCGAAATGCGGCAGGTAGAGGAAGAACGGCCCGTCCTTGTGCCGCTGGATGAAATCCACCGCCTTGTTCGTCAGAAAGTCGGCCAGATATTCGCCCTTCGGATACTCCACCTTCGGCTGAGTGGCGAAATCGAAGTGCTTGCCCATCGACACGATGGCCTCGTCGAATCCACGCTGGCTCGGATGATACTCGCCTTTTTCGCCGAGATGCCATTTGCCGAACATCGCGGTCGCGTAGCCCGCCTTCTTCATCGTCTGCGCGATGGTGACTTTCTCCAGCGGCAGCTCGGTGACATTTTCCGCCGGACGCAACGGACGTGACTCCCACTCGAAGCGTCCGATGCCGCCCACCGTGTAAATTCCCGTGCGTGCTGCATATTGCCCGCTCATCAGTGCCGCACGTGTCGGCTGGCAGTTTTGGCAGTGGTGATGCCGCGTCAGTTTCATGCCCTGCGATGCGAGCTTATCGATGTTCGGCGTCTCGTAGTATTTCGAGCCAAAGCAGGCCACATCGGTGTAACCGAGATCATCCGCCATGATGAAGATGACGTTGGGCTTGTCTGCCGCTGCCTTGGCGAAGGAGGACGCGAGGAGGAATACAAAGAGAGCGATGGAACAGCGGTTCATGCGCCCGTGAACGCCACCGGCAGCCGCCAGATTACACATTTCAGTATCGACAGCGGCCAAACCACTCGCTTTGATCCGCCCATGCTTCGATTCATCCTGCTCTTCCCCCTCCTCACCTCCCTCAGCCTTGCCGCCGACGCGAAAAAGAAGGACGACGACACCATCAAGCCCGGTGTCCGCTCTCCCATCACCTTCAGAACTTCGCCCCAGGTGTCAGATAATGAGCAGCTCAAAATGCGCATGCATGCCGCTGAAACACCACCGCCTTACGATGTCAGCATGGAGAAGTTCGACATCCTCGTACCGAAGAAATACAAAAAGGGCGATCCCCACGGCCTCTTCATCTGGGTCAGCCCCAGCCCTGCTCCGTCCATCTCACCCGAATGGGAGGCCGTGCTGGCGGACAAGAAACTCATTTTCGTCGGTGCCCACAATTCCGGCAACAACCGCGAGGTCTTCGCCCGCATGCGCATGGCGGTCGATGCCAACGACAATCTGCGTGAGCTTTACGACATCGATCCCACTCGTGTCTATGTCTCCGGCTTCTCCGGCGGCGGTCGTGTCGCCAGCATGCTCGGTGTGACTTATGCCGACATGTTCACCGGTACCATCGCCTTCATGGGTGCCAATTTTTACACCGACATCGTCACCCTCGATAAAACGGAGGTCTTTGAAGCGCGCTACATCCCGCACGACGAAGTCGCCGCACTCGCCAAGACCGACTGCCGCTATGTCCTCGTCACCGGCGAAAAAGACTTCAACCTAAAAAACACCAGCGCTGTTTTTGAGAACGGCTTTAAAAAGGAGGGCTTCAAGTCCGTCGAACTGATGAACATCCCCGGCCAGGCCCACCAGCCGCCAAAAGGCGAATGGCTCAAGAAAGCAATCGAGTTTCTGGATGCCGGAGCGAAGAATCCCTGAACTACGCCTCCACCGTCTTGGGCATCTTGGGGCAGATTAGCGATCCGCCAGCGTCGGAATCGGGTTCATCTTTTATGAAAAACATCAGGCGTCCTTTTTTATCGCACACCCAGACCTCCTTCGCACCAGCTTCAAAGTAGAGCCTGCGTTTCTCCTCGATTTCGCCTCGCTTGTTCGATGGCGAGATGACTTCCACACAGATTTCCGGCGCCCCTTTGAGCGCCGTGCGTCCACCGATCTGCAACAGCCGCTTTTTCGACACCCAGCCGACATCCGCCACCTTCACGCCTTCGCTCGTCGAGATAGGGCATTCCACCGTCACCTTGCCTGTGGGTGCGTGTTTCTGAATAAGCGTGCCGATGTCGAATTGTTTGCCCCCATGCGAAAATTCAGCGTAGCACATCATAATCGGTCTTCCGTAGCGGTCGGTTTCCACTCTGCCGGGCCAGTTTTGTACCAGCGGATCACGCCCAATCTCCTCCCAGCGGTCCAAGTTGAAGACCGTTTGGTTTTTGATGCCGGGCAGTTTGAGCAGAGCATTCATGATTTTGTGAGCCAACAGTGGCACATCACGCTTTCTTCTTCAACTGCGGGAACAGCACCACATCGCGGATGCCTTCGGCTCCCGTAAGCATCATGATCAGGCGGTCAATGCCGATGCCGATGCCGCCGGCGGGCGGCATGCCGTGCTCAAGGGCGAGGATGAACTCCTCGTCGATCTTCTGCGTCTCTTCACCGGCCTGATGCTCTAGGCGTTCGCGTTGGACGATGGGGTCGTTCAGCTCGGAGTAACCCGGACTGATCTCCTGACCGTTGATGATGAGCTCATACACATCGACGATCGAATCGTCCTCGGGGTTCTGCTTCGCCAGCGGCACGAGTTCCTTCGGGCAATGCGTGACGTAGAGCGGATCAAACTGCGGCGCTTCAACGAGACGCTCGAACACATGCTGCGTGACCTCGTAGTCTTCAAAATTCGGCCCGATCTCGACGCCCAACTCCTTCGCACGCGCCTTGCGCTGCTCCGGCGTGTACTCATACCATTTCGGATCAACGCCCTTCAGCAGATCCGTATAGCGCACACGCTTCCATGGACGCTCGAGGTTGATCGTGCGCGTCACATTGCCGTCTTCTTCCTTGTGCTCGATCTTGAGGCCACCGCAGAAGGTTTCCGCGAGGTGGCAGATCATGCCTTCGACCAAGTCGGCCATCTTCTCAAAGTCCGCGTAAGCCCAGTAGGCCTCCAGCATGGTGAACTCCGGGTTGTGGCGACGGCTCATGCCTTCGTTGCGGAAATTGCGGTTCAACTCAAAGATTTGCGTGAACCCCGCAACCAGCAGCCGCTTCAAGAACAGCTCCGGCGCGATGCGCAGGAACATGGGCTGATTCAGCGCATGGAAGAAGGTCTCAAACGGCTTCGCGGCCGCACCGCCGGGCACATCCTGCATCATCGGCGTTTCGACTTCGAGGAAACCGCGCTCCTGCATGTAGTTGCGGATCGCCGCGACCATCTTGCTGCGCGTGACAAAGATTTCGCGGCTGCGGTCATTGGAGATGAGGTCCAGGTAGCGCTGGCGATACTTGATCTCCTTGTCTGCGATGCCATGCCACTTGTCCGGCAGCGGACGCAGCGCCTTGGACAACGGCGTGAGCTTCTTGATGTGGATCGACTTCTCCCCGCGCTTCGTGATGAACGTAAAACCCTCCACGCCAACGAAATCGCCAATGTCCACGAGCTGGATGAATTGCGCATACGCTTCATCACCCACATCGCCCTTGCTCAAATAGCACTGCATGCGCCCGCTGATGTCACCGAGATCAAAAAACGTCGCCTTACCCATCTCACGGCGGGAAAGGATGCGACCCGCCACCTGCACATCAAGTGCCTCAACGAAATCCGCCTTCAGCGCACCCGGCTGATGCGTCGTATCAAAGCGGCCTCCAAACGGGTCCAAGCCCGCCTTCACCTGTCCATCGAGCTTTTCGCGGCGGATTTGCAGCAGTTCGGATTCGGAATGTTCAGGAGCAGGTGCGGGCGTCGGTTGCATGGTCGTTCGTTTGAGTGGGCCGTGTCTTTAGCCGCTCCCGCAACCTTTGCCACTGCAAAACCCTCATCGCCTACTTCGCATCGTAAAACGGGAAGAGCTGCTTGATCTCCTCCGCGCTGGGCCGGCGGCCATACTCGCAAACCTCGAAGGTCTCCGCGTATCTCACGGCCTTGCCTTTTTCCACGCCATAGAGCTTGATCAGCAGATCACGATACTTCTCCGCCTCACTACCCTGGCGTGCGCCCCAGCGACGCTTCAGCCACGCACGGCGCCCCACTTCATCACTGGCGGGGGGCACGCTTTTGACATGCTCCTCAGAGCCGCCGGCACCGCCCTCATAGTGCTGGGAGGTCAGTTCGTGGATGCCATCGAGCTTTTGCTCAAAGGAATCATCCACGCTCACCGCGATGTCCGGCGTGAAGGGATAAGGCTTCTGGAAACCATCGCTCGAATACAGGAACACCGGGTTCTTCTTCAAATGGGGCACATCCGGGCAGATGAACGGCACCGTGACCATGAACGCGGCGTCCTGAATCAACACACCGACATAGCGATGGTCGGGATGATAATCCCAAGGCCGATGCGCGATGACGATGTCCGCCTTCCACTCCCGAATCACGCGTGTGATGAGCTTGCGGTTCTCCAGCGACGGCACAAGTTCGCCATCGTGAATGTCGAGCACTTGGGAGGTCACACCGAGCTTTTTGGCGCAAGCGGCGGCTTCGGCCGTGCGACGCATCGCCAGTGGTCCGCCAGCTTCCTTCCAGTGTCCTACATCACCATTCGTCACCGACACCAGCTTCACGTGATGCCCCAATCGTGCCCACTTCACCGCCACGCCCGCCGTTTTATACTCCGCGTCATCGGGATGAGCGCCAAAGACAACGATGCGCAGTTTGCCGTCGCCTTGTTCTTCGGCGTGAAGAGTGAATACAGCGAGACAGGCGACGAGGGTAAGGAGTGAGCGGATCATGGCGACAGAATAACGCCGCCACGACCTTTTCTCTCGCGAATTACTCCTCCGCCTTCGGTTCCGGCAGGAAGAAGCCAACGATGAAGGCGATCACAGCCATCGCGGTGGCGATGTAACCGGCGGCCATGGCGACGTGCATCGGCCTCACAGCTAGCGCGCCACCGGCCAGCATCGGCGCGAGCCAACTCGTGTTCAGTGTGGCCATGCAGGTGCCGACCATGCGTCCGCCGACATTCGTGGCAAAGCTGCCGCCCGTTCCGCGTAGATGCATCGGGAACACCTTGGGCAGGTATTCACCAAAATAACTAAACTGCGCCACGGTGACGAGTCCGCAGATGGCATAGGCCCACAGGAACGCCTGACCGCCATCCTTGAACAGCATGAAGTACGTCACGGGCAAAATGATGAGCGCTGGAATCTGAAACACCTTCAGCAGCGCCACGCGGCTGATGCCCACGATGAGCAGCACGGCCAAAAGCACGCGTCCCACCAGACCCCCCATCTCTTGATGAAACTGCACCTTGTCGGCCATCGCCTTCACTTTGGCGTTCACTGGCTTCTGCTTGTCGAAATTCGCCTTCATCTCGGCCTTGAGCGCCGCTTTGGCTGCATCGTCGAGCCCGGGGGCTTTCAGCTTGGCACTGATCTCCATGTCCGTCTTCTTCAAGGCGGCGAGTTCACCCGCCTCGACTTTCATCTCGGGCAATCCGGGCGTCACGCGTGCCACCGTGACCTGCAACGCGCCGAACGCGATGCCATAGGCGCACGCGGAGAGAATCGTTGTCACCAATGTTACGCGACGAAGTTCAGGCGAAAAGAGAGCGCCAAAGCTTGGGCGCTTGAGCGTGCCCGCCATCTTTTTGTCCTTCCAGACCTTCGACTCTGGCACAAACGGCAGCAGCAGCGCGATGGGAATCGCAGGCAGGATGCCCGACATCAAGGTGTAGCGCCACGCAGCGATGCCGGTGGTTGTCTCTGGCAGGCCCCAGTGTGGCAGTGTGTCCAGGTTCTTGCTGATCCACACGCTCACCGCCGTCACCAGCAGTCCACCCAGCGAGGCGCAGGCCTGCGTGATACCCAGCCATTTTTCTTTTTGATGCTTGTCAGTAAACACCTCCGCCAGCCACGTGATGGCGGCCACGAATTCAACACACACGCCGATGAACGTGGTGCAGCGGAAGAAAATGAACATTGGCAGCGAGGTGGCGAATGCTGCGCAGAACGGAGAGAACGAATACACAAAGATACTCGCCGCCATGATCGTCTTGCGGCCAAATTTATCGACCAACCAGCCACCGAGCAGACCAAACACACCACCGCATAGCGCCGCGATCCACAGCAGCTTCCCGACCCACTCCGTGACCGAAGGATCACTCGGCAATACCTTGAGCAATTCCGCAATCGCTGGCGCAGCGACCAGCGGCGTCATCAGTAGTTCATAAGTGTCAAAGAGGAAGCCGATGCTGGCGATGATGATGATCAACCAATGAGTGGTGGTGAATTTGGGAGCAGGAGTCGAGGACATAGTGGGCGTGATGCTGTCAGGAATTGGGAGGCAAGTCAACGTGCAGCATGCGAGGAATCCATCATCAAGGCATAAAAGGAGCGCGAGTATGGCGAAGCCTACTCGCCACTTGAGTTTGCGGCAGCCACTTGCCAATTCGTGAGGATTACACCCTTCCACTCCACAAGAAAATTAGGCGAGTTGAAAACTCGCGTTCTACATCCGACACCTGTCGGACTTTTCTCTCGACAAATCCGACACTTGTCGGCAAACTCGCGGAATATGGCGAAAAAATCACTCCCTCCACTCTCCGCCGCCGAGCAGGCGATGATGGACATCCTTTGGAAAAAACATCCCGCCTCCGTGCTGGAATTGCTCGAAGCCGTCAATCAAGGCCGCAACGAGCCCGTTACTCGCAACACGCTGCAAACCCAGCTCACCCGCCTCGAAGCCAAGGGTTGGATCGTGCGCGATGACTCCAGTCGCAGCCACGCCTACGAACCGGCCGTGCCTGAGCAGCGCGGCCGCACCAGCGTGCTCGCAGAGTTGAAACAGCGTTTCTTCGGCGGCAGCAATCTCGCACTCGTCCGCTGCCTCGTCGAAAGCGGCGACATCACGGACGAAGAACTCGCCGAGCTGCGCAAACTCGTCCGCACGAAGAAGGGAGGCGAGTCATGAGCACGGAGACCATCACCCTGCTCAACTTCATTGTTCACAGCCTCATCATCGGCGCGGCAGCGTGGCTCCTCGTGCGCTTCGTCATCCGCGACGCCATGCGCCGATGCATCCTCGCGAATCTGGCCGTGCTGATGTGCCTCTACAGCCCTTTCGACATCTCGATGCGCGATCTTTTCCCGCCGCAACAGCCCGTGCCAGTCTGGACACCGCTGCGCGGGACTTTTGAGGCCGACTGGCGTGTCACCGTGGCGCCTGTGATCACACCTGTCGCGATGCCTGCGGCTCCAGCACCGACTTGGGATGTGAATGACGTGGTAAAAAGCCTTCGCTGGCTGGCTTGGCTCGTCACAGCCGCTTTGCTGCTGCGTTTGTTGATCCAAAGCATCCGCGTGCAGCGTTGGGCATGGCGTTTGCGTGATCTCACGCAGGCTGAAATCTATTCTCTGCCCAAAGACGTGCCATTCGAACGAATGAGCGTTTTCGAACATGAAGGCACGCCCTGCGTTGCCGGCTGGTTTTTTCCCGTGATCGCAATTCCAGCCTCCGCGTTTCAGAAACTCACACCGCAACAATGGCACTGGCTCATCCGGCATGAATCCGAGCACCTGCGCTGTCACGACACCGTGGCTGTTTTGCTGCAAAATATCGTCCGCGCCTTTCTGTGGTGGAATCCCTTCATCCACGCCCTCATCGAGGAATATGCGCGTGCTCGCGAGGAGGCCTGCGATGCCGCCGCCGTCGGGGAAGATCGTGCTCATGACGACTACGCCGACTTCCTGCTCGCCTGGGCCGCCAAGGCCGCGCCACAGCCAAGTTGCGTGATGCCCATCGCCCACTCGCGCCCGGCAAGGCGGCTCAAAGCACGCCTCGTGGCGCTCATGGAAGCCCGTGGCGTGCGGAAGAAGCTCGGCGCGTTGTTCGTGCTCGGTTGCGCTGCCTTCGCCGTTCTCGCGCCCTTCTTTGCGGCCTCGTTCGGCATTGTCACAGTGGCTGCGCGGGAGGCAGCAAAAGCTGATCCCAAGGATAAGACGATATTCGTGCGGACCTACCGAGTCGCGCCGGATTTTCTCAGCCGCAGTCAGGAACTTCGAGACCCTTTTGCCATCCAGGATCAGAAAGCCCCTGTTGTCAGTGAGCAGTCCATTGAGCGAACGACAGCGCGGCAGGTGCTCGAAAAGCACGGCATCACCTTCCCGCCGGATGCATCTGCCGTTTTCAATCCTGCCACCTCCCAGCTCATTGTGCGGAACACATTGGCGAACATCGCGTTGGCTGATTCAGTCATTGATGACCTCTCCATTCGATTCCCCCTGGTTTATCTCACCTGCCAGATGATCTCGGCGGATCTCCACTATGGCGTCCACGGCAGTGTTTTGTCAGGTGACGAAGCGAAGGCACTCATCCAAAGTGTTTCGCAGAAAAAAGACATCCATCTTCTCGCGGCCCCTAGATTGACGACTAAATTCGGTCAGCGGGCAGGAATTGAGATCGTGCGCGAGGTGCCGCCGAAAGTGCTTCCAGACGGCAGTCTTTCCGGTGACATGAAGCTTCTCGGTCCTCGAGTATTTATCGAAATGAGTTGGCCTGAGAAAGGCAAAACGACGTTGGCTGCGGAAGTTGAGTTTGGAATCAACCCCACTTCTGAAGACCCATGGTCTCTCAAAAACGCAGCGCAGGCCGATTGGGATAAGGTGATGTTGCACAAGATCGCAGGGCAGGCTGCTCTCGCCAGCGGCGAGACACTGCTGCTGCAGCTGGAAACTTCGAAAAAGCCACTCACGGTACTGCTCACTGCTCAGGCTCTCGATCCGAGTGGTAAAGAAATATCGAGTTTTGATGGCGTTCGCCCGAGTGCCAGTGCACGCAGCCAGATAGTCGCGGCAGCGGCGGCGGACAAACAAGCGAGCGAGTGGGCCGTGCGCGTTTTCAAAATCCCCGACGGCTTCGTGCAGGACAAGCCGCCTCTCGAAGTGCTCAAGGCCGCTGGAATTACCTTCCCGAAGGCAGCAGACGCGATGCTCAAGGATGGAAAACTCACCGTGCGGAACACCAAGGCCAACCTCGAACTCATCGAGGCATGGATTTATGCCCTGAACAAGGTCGAGGTCAAAAAGAGCGTGAACCTCAGCGTGAACGTCGTCGAGATGAAAGGCGATCTTGTGAAGCAGATGTACGACTGGCTACAACCTTCTACCGAAAAGGTGGACGCCACCCAAACACCTGCAACTACCGAGCCGCTGCCACCCGTCGTGCGGCGGCAGTTCACCATGAGCGGCATCTTCACAGATCCTCAGCTCCAAAAAGTGATGAAGAGCCTCACCGTCGTCCGCGATGCCAAGGTGGAAGTGCTGAAGCCCAATCCGAAGCCACAGATGTATGTCCTTCCCGCCGCCATGGGAGGTCAGGAGATGAAAATCGAGCCCATAATAGGCCCCGACGGGAACACCATCGAGCTGATCATTCGCCTACCTTCACAGGATCAAAACCCCGCCAGAGTCATTTCCACCGCCTTCACCATCTGGGATGGACAGACGGTCGTTTTGGGCTCCCAGCCTTCCGAAGGTGTATCCCGCATCCTTTTCATCACAGGACACATCATCGCCCCGCTGGCTAAAAAGTGAAATCAGGTTTTGCCGCCTGGAATGGACGCATTCATCATGCGCCCCCATGCCGCACGACCTCACCTCCGCACCGCAAACTGATCCGCTCAACATCTACCGCTACCGCGACAGTCTCTACGGGGTCGATTTGATCTCCGCGGCACTGAGCATCGACTTCTTCACGTGGCTGTCGTCGAATCCATCTTCCCTGAGCGGCATCTGCAGCCACTTTGGTTTCAAAGAGCGGCCGGTGGATGTGATGCTGACGCTCTTCGCATCCAATGGCTGGGTGGAAGATCACAGTGGCACCTATCACGCTTCGGCCTCGGCCAAGGAACATCTGCGTGCAGGATCTGTGTGGGATGTGCGGCCTTATTATGCATCACTGCATGACCGTCCCATCGCGCGGGATTACATTGAGGTGCTCAAGTCCGACAAGCCAGCGGGTTGGAGTGGCGACAAGGCCTCGTTCGACTGGCACAAGGCGATGGAGCAGGAGGACTTCGCGCGCAAATTCACCGCAGCGATGGATTGCCGCGGCTTGTATCTCTCGCAGGCACTCGCTAAAAAGATCGATCTCAGCGGACGCTCCTGCTTACTCGACATCGGCGCTGGTTCCGGCATCTACGCGTGCTCCATCGCCGCGCAGCACACGCACTTAAAGGCCATTGCATTCGATCAAGCACCGGTGGATCGCATCGCAGCCAAATTGATTGCTGAACGTGGCTGCGCGGATCGCGTGAGTGTCGCCACCGGCAACATGTTCGAAGGCTTGCCGACGGGATGCGACGTCCACATCTACTCCAACGTGTTGCATGACTGGGGCGTGGCTGAAGTGAAAAAGTTACTCGCCGTGTCGCATGCCGCACTGCCTGTGGGTGGCTTGATGATCATTCACGATGCCTTCATCAACGCGACGAAGAACGGACCACTGCATGTGGCGGAGTATTCATGTCTGCTCATGCATTCCACGCAGGGGAAATGTTACAGCACGAGCGAGTATGCAGCACTGCTCAATGAAGCGGGATTCACACCGGGTGAGTATCATGACACCGCCGTTGCGCGCGGATTCATGACGGCGATCCGACGTTAAAAATTAAATGATGCAAAGAAACAGAGATGTCATATCGTCTGAGTAGTTGCTTATGAAATTCATCACACTGCTTTCGATACTCGCCCTCGCCGCATCCGTGCGTGCTGAGACCACAATCACCATGACTGGCCTGCACAATTGCTGCGGCAGTTGCGCCAAGGGCATCACCAAAGCCGGCACGAGCGTCGGTGAAGGCGTCACTCTCGATGTGCCTGAGAAAAGCGGCACCATCACCATCACCAGCAAAAAGAAAGGTGACGCCATGAAAGCCGCCGAGGCGATCATCGCCGCCGGTTACTTCGGCAAAGTCGAAGGCGCAGAATCCGCCAGCAAGCCTGCGACTGCTGCGGCAAAGCCAGAAGCGAAAATGACTAAGGCCACCGTTTCAGGCGTGCATCTCTGCTGTAAGAAGTGCGAAGTCGCCGCTGCAGATGCAGTGAAGACCGTCGTCGGCATCACCAAGAGCGACATCGTCGCCAAGGCCACCTCTTTCACTGTCGAGGGCGAGTTCACCAAATCTGAACTCACCGCCGCACTCAATGCCGCAGGCTTCGCCGGCGACATCAAATAATCACCGCAACCAACAACGAGCGGGGCCGGGGCTTGCGAAAGCGACCCCGGCTTTCTTTTGCCCACGTGGCTTCACAAAACTTGCCGCAAAATACTGACGAGCTCATCTTGGCTCAGCGAAACCGGATTCGCCTTCATGCTGCTCGCAGCAGCGGCTTTCCGGGCGATTTCATCGAGATCGCTGTCTTGAATATCCCAGACACCGAGTTTGGGAATGTGGAGCCGCTGGGTGATGTCATGTAGCCACGCTATAGCATTGCCGCCGAGCATTTGATCGACTCGATCGAACTTGGCGCGGTTTTGCATACGCTTTGAGTTCGCTTCCCAAACGGGAGCAAGCAAGGCGGCACACACAGCACCGTGCGGTGCGTGAAACATGCCACCAATCGGCGCGGCGAAGCCGTGAACGGCACCGAGACCCGCATTGGCGAGCGCGATGCCGCTATTAAGAGCGCAGAGGGCCATGTCTTCACGGGCGTCGAGGTCGCTGCCATTTTGAAAGGCGCGTTCGAGCGAGCGCACGGCACGCTGGATGCCGTCGAGGCACAACGCATCGGTCATCGGCTGCGCACGCGAGCAGACGAAGGCTTCGAGGCACTGCGTGAGCGCGTCCATGCCGCTCGCGGCGGTGACATGTGGCGGGAGATCGACAGCGAGTTCGGGATCGATCAACGCGATGCGTGGCAGCATCGAGAGATGACGCAGGCTGGCTTTGACGCGGTGTTCTTCGCTAGCGATGACGGCGTTGCGCGTGGCCTCGGCTCCAGTGCCGGCGGTGGTGGGGACGGCGATGAATGGTAGCGGCGAAGCTTCCAGCGGTTTGCCTTCGCCGATGACCTCGATGTAGCGCATCAAATCACCGGGCTGGGTGCTCATGGCGGCGATCGCCTTGCCTGCATCGACGACACTACCACCGCCGATGGCGACGATGACATCAGCGTTGTGCTGTTTCGCAAGATCGACACCGCTTTGGATGTCCTGCGTCGTCGGTTCACCACGAATCGATTTGATTCCAACGTAAGGCAGCCGGGTTTCCCATTGTTGCGGGCGGCTGCCGGTGATCAAGAGCACACGCTGGCCGAATTCGGCGGCGAGAGCAGGCAGTTCGCGGATCACGCCGCGGCCGAAGATGATGCGTTGGGCAGTGGCGAATTCGAAACGGTTCATCGGCTCAGCGTCATGACGCATTCGAGATGCTTGGTCTGCGGGAAGAGGTCGAAGGGCTGTACGGTGCCGAGTTTGTAGCCAGCCTCGGTGAAGAGGACGAGATCGCGCATCTGCGTGGCGGGATTGCAGGAGACATAGACGACGCCTTTCGGGCCGAAGGCGAAGAGCTGCTGCAAGAACTCGGGGCTGCATCCGGCACGCGGCGGATCGATGAGCACGACGGTGTCAGCCCCGGCATGCGGCACGTCTTTGAAGACATGCTGTGCATCGGCGGCGATGAAGCGGCAGTTCGCCAGTGAATTGAGTTCAGCGTTGTGCGCGGCTTTTTTGACAGCGCTTTCGGAAATTTCGACACCGATAACCTGCTCGAAGTCGCGGGCGGCGCTGATCGCAAAGAGGCCGCTGCCGCAGTAGGCATCGACGAGATGCTTCGCGCCGGTGGCTTTGGCTTCGTCGATGGCATGGCGAACGAACTTGGGCAGGATGAAGGGATTGTTCTGGAAGAAGTCGCCGGCCTGGAACTCGAAGCGGACGCCGTCCACGTCTTCGATGGCGATTTCATCGTTGCGGGTGAGAACGCCGTTTGCTGCGGCACGCATGAGCAGCGTGGCGCCGTTTTTGAAAGTGTCAGAGTTCGCACGGGCACGTTCGCGCACGGCTGCGAGCTGTTCGTTCAGCTCGGGCATGGCGATGGGGCAGTGCTCGACATCGACCATGGCATTGCGCGTCCGCGCACGCAGGAAACCGATAGCACCAATGCCGCCGCTCTTCGGGCGATGGAAGTGCGGCGTGATCTTGGAGCGGTAGCCGTATTCGACAGGCGAGGGAATGACCTCGCGCACGGGATGCTCGATCTTCGCCATGTGCTTGAGCAGTTCGGCGACTTGGCGTTGCTTTGACTGAAGCTGCTCCGCATACGCGAGGTGCTGATACTGGCAGCCACCACACTGGCCGAAGAGCGCACACGTGGGCGTGACGCGGTTCGGCGCGGGTTCCAGCACTTCGATGAGGTCTGCCTCGCTGTAGTTCTTGTGATTGCGAAAGACGCGGCACTTCACGAGTTCACCGGCGAGCGTGAAGGGGATGAAAATGACCCAGCCATCGACACGGGCCACACCGGCACCCTCGTTGGTGAGGTTCTCGATCCTCACATCGAGTTCCTGATGGTAGGCGAAAGGATGCGGATTGAATTTGCGCGGCGGTTCCATGCGGCGCGCTATTTCTTCACCGGATCTTCCAAGATCATGTAGGTGCGGCCTTTGACGTCACCGTTGAAGGGATTCAGGGTTTCAATCCGCAGCTCCTTCAGCGTGGTGGCACCCTCCACCTTCTGCACTTTGGTGACGATGTAGCGTTTGATGACCTTGCTGTTGCGATCATAGGCTTCCATCTTGGCGGCACCGCCGCTGCCCTGATGCACCCAGAGATCGACGACATAGTAGGGGCCGTCCCTGTTCGGATTGGTCACGCGCACGATCCAGCATTTCTGCGCGCTGACGCGGCCTTCGCCCATCAACTGCGGGCGCGGCCAGTACAGGAAGCCCAGGGAAAGATCTTCATAATTGAACTCCATGCCACGCACCTTGTTGCCATGCTGGCTGGCCGGAACCTCGGATGAGCCGCCTGGGCGCACTTGATACAGCGTGGCGGGTTCGGTGTTCAGATCGAGGTGGACGATTTCCTTCGGCTCGTTGGTGAAAAGGAAGCGCATGACCTTGTCTTCCATCGTGAGTATCAGCGGCTCGACGCGTCCGGTGGCATCATCGCGTAGCTGGCCGTTCATCTTGTGATTTTGCAGCGCGTAGCTGAGGCGCACGATGCGCAGGATTTCCTCGGCGGTTTTCGGCTGGGCGTCCTCGGCACGGGCCAGCGAGGTGAGCAGCAGCAGGGGAAGAATGAAACGTTTCATATGGATGGCAGGAGTGAGCGACGCTTTGACATGGCGGCGGCGTCCACTATTCAATGCGCTCAACCATCATGCAGCGCCAGCGCTTTCTCTTTGCCGCCCTCGGCCTGCTCACGCTTTGGCGCTGGGCGCTGCTGCCGACGCTGGAGCTCTCGCCAGACGAGGCGCTGGCGGTTTTTCGAGTGAAGCATGGGCAAATCGGCGGATTTCTCGAAATGGGGCCGCTGGTTCCGTTGTTCGCGAAGCTGGGCATGCTGATCGGTGGGGCGGGTGAATTTGGCGTGCGATTTTTTGCACCATTGCTCGCACTGGCGGCATCGCTGGCCGTTTGGCGGCTGATGCGCGGCATGTTTGATGCGCAAATCGCTGGCTGGGCCGTGGTGATCGTGAATGTGCTGCCCGCCTTCAATCTCGCCGCTGTCACACTGACGCCGAGCACGCTGATGTTCGCGTTGCTGCCGACGCTGGCGCTGTGCCTGCGCATTGCACTGCTGCATGCGCATCCGTTACACTGGGCCTGGTGGGCCGCGGCAGTGTGTGTGGTTTGCACCGTGCTCGCGCAACCACCTGCGTTGGGGACGCTGCTCGCAGTCGCGCTGGTGTTTGCGCTGCCGGAACGGCTGCGGCATCACCTGCATGCGTCGGGATTCATCGTGGTCGTCTCGGGCTGGGGGCTGGCGATGATTTATTGGCTGATATGGCAAAGCGGTTTCGGCTGGCCGGAGTGGCGGCTGATTCCGAATCTGTTTCGCTGGATCGTGCTCGCCTCGCCGTTGCTGCTCATGCTGTTTGTGCTGGCGGCACGCATGGCGTTTGAGCGGGCCACGCTGATGTCACAGCGCAGCCTGCCGCTGGCGATGCTGCTGCCGCTGGCGGCGATTGATCTGCTTTACGGGCCGCATGACCGCTGGCCGGACATGGGCGGCGCGGTGTGGATGCTGTTCGCGGCGATGCTGCTCGCGCATCGTGGCACGGTGCTCGGTGGTGTCGCCAGTGAGGAGAAAATCAGCCTGCGCACCATCGCCGTCGTGCTCGCGGCACTGCAAAGCGCCTTCCTGCTGCAAACCGACCTCCCGCGCACGCTGGGTCTGCCGTGGCGTTTTTCGCGCAAGGTGACGACCGGCTCCGAATACACGCATTTCTTCACCGCCGATCCTTCCAAGGCGATGCGCGGCTGGCGGGAGAGCGCGAAACTCGTTTCCGCCGTGCTTAAGGACACGAAGGACGATTCGCCGTGGTTCGTGATCGCGAGCGACTGGCGTCTCGCCGTCGAGCTCGATCATTATCTCGGTCAAACCGAGCCAGTGAAGTCACTCCACGACGATCTGCACGGGCACATCGGCCATAACGCGGTTTTTGTCACCGATGATCCCGCTGCCATCGCACCGCCGGCGACCTTGCAGGCCCGGTTCGAGCGTTTCGAGGTGCTTTCCGTCGCCCGTGTCATGCATGCGGGCAACGAGGTGCGCTGGCTGAAAATCTTCGCTTGCCACGATTATCGAGCGCCCGACTTTTGACGCCCTTTTGCCCGCTCATGCCATCTTCACCCGCCATCTCCGTCGTCGTGCCTCTTTATAATGAGGAGGACAATGTCGTGGAGATGCAAAAGCAGATCGACGCTGCGCTGGCCGGACGTGATTACGAGTTGGTGCTGGTCGATGACGGCTCCAAAGACCAGACGCTCGCCCGCGTGCAGCGTGGCGACCGGGTGCGTGTGATCATCTTTGAAAAGAACAGCGGCCAGAGCGCCGCCATGCATGCTGGCATCAACGGCGCGAAAGGCGATGTCATCGTCACGCTTGATGGCGACCTGCAAAACGACCCCGCCGACATTCCCGCCTTGATCGCGAAGCTTGATGAAGGCTTCGACCTCGTCTGCGGCTACCGTGCCAAGCGCAAAGACACGCCGTTCAAGCGCCTGCAAAGCCGCATCGCCAACTTCGTGCGCTCCCGTTTCGTCGGCGACCATGTTCGCGACACTGGCTGCACGCTCAAGGCCATGCGTCGCGACTGCCGCGAGGCGCTGCTGCTCTTCAACGGCATGCATCGCTTCATTCCCGCGCTCATCCGCAACATGGGCTGGCGGGTCACCGAGGTGCCGGTGAACCACCGCCCGCGGATCCACGGCGTGAGCAAGTACGGCTTCGGCAATCGTGCCCTGCGTGCCACGACGGACATGTTCGGCGTGCGCTGGCTCAACAGCCGCCGCACCCGCTACAGCATCCGCGAAGAACGGCACGGTTGATGCGTTTCTGTTGTTGACGAAGGCCGCGTTGCTCCGGCATGCTGTGAAAATCTTAGACGGATGAACCTGCGCGAACAACTGCGACACCTGCTCCCTGAAATTCTGCCCGATGATCCGGCGGATTCCATCAAGGGCACCGAACTCATCCGCCTCGTGCGTCTGCGCCTCGGCGAAGGTTACAGCGACGCCACGCTGCGCTACCATTTCTCCATCCTCAGCTACGATCCCACTTCGCCCATCGCGAAGGTCGATCAGGGCCAGGGTTACTACCAACGGCAGAAAAAAACCGCCGCCGGCAGCAACGGCGGCGCCCGCCAGAACCTCTTCGAGAGCGAAAACGAGAGCGATCAATGCTGGTCGCGCTACCTGCGCCTCGTCGCCATCTACGAGCGGCTCTGCCTCCAGCGCTCGCGCTATCCCTTCCTGCTGAACCGCAACAGCAGCGGCGCACCCAGCATGGAAGGCGAATGGGACATCCCCGATCTCGTCGTCGCCGACTGGGATCTCGACACCGGCAGCGATGAAGCGCCGCGCTTCGACGCCGCCATGCTCGATCTTCGCCGTCATCTCGGCGGCCCCGAGGTCGGCATCACCGGTGTGCAACTCAAGCTCAACGTCTCCATCGAAAACTTCAGCGCCGACTTCTTCCAGGCCCTCAGCGCCACCCGCTGGACCTTGCAGAGCGAGATCGTCATCGCCGAAAGCCTCAATGACGAGGCGCTCGTCGATGCGCTGCGCAGCCTCGGCCATCAGTTCGGCGTCGGCATCAGCAGCCTCGGCATCCAGCTCACCCAGCTCGATGAACTGCCCTCCGCCAAAGAACTCCGCGCCATGAGCGCCGCCGAGTTTGAGGCCGTTCACAATCTCCTGCGCATTCAGAAAATCACCCTGCCCACGCCTCGTCACAGCATCGACTGGCCCGCGCTCAACGCCCTGCGCAAAAAGCACGACTCCGTCGCCGACCTCGTCCGCTGGCTCTCCGACTGCCTCGCCAAGCGGCAGCCGGAATGGGTCGGTGGAGCGGTGAGGTGATCGTTGCTCAAAGCATTTTTTGAATGGTGTTCAGACAATCAAACAATCCTACATACGATGAGATTCGAGACTTACAGAGCCACTCCAGGTCTGGAGCAATTTTCATCTGGCGAACGTTTCGCTGTTTATCGTGCTGTTCACAAGCGTCTCATGCAAGAGAACCCCTCATATCGCCAACGCTTCCAATTTTATCTAGCAATGGTTATCGTTGCAGCCATTGGCCCTTCTGCTTTCGGTGTTGCTATTGGCCCGATTCCGTTTCCCATTGTCAGCGCCACCATCATCGTCTTTTTAGCTTTTCGTCAGCAGCACTACATGAACCAGTGCATTGGTGCCAAATTGCAGTCCCAGAGACATGCAGATCATTCGGATGAATGCTAATCTCGGTCCAGATTCCTCTGAAAAGCGTCTTCGCTTTGGTTGTGGTTTTCTATTCGGAGCTTTTGTGGCCTTCCTCATCGGGTTGCGTGAACTTAAAGCATTTACAGGCACCTTTTGGACTGTCGTTATTGGTGTCGCCTTTATCTTCGGCTATTGCGCCATGCGCCAAGGGGATGAATTCTGGCATGACTTATCTCAGTGGTTTCGCTGGTGGTAGAAGCACCTCCACCCGATGCAAAACCCGGCTGCTTGGCATCTTTTCAAATCTGAAATCGCAAATCGCCGGAATGTAGGTTGGGTGTGTGCTGCGTCGAAGGCGATCGTGAAACAGCATGGCTCACATCGCAGCACCGCCCGACGGTTTGAGGGCGTGCTGGTGCTCGCAAGCTCCCAAACAGACGGGCGGGCTGTCGCCACACCCATCTTACTTTCACCAATCGTCATTTGGCAGGAAGCTTGCTGGAAATGATGGCAGCTTCGTTCACGTTCATTGAACCCTCATGAATCGCCGCACTTTCCTGACTTCCGCCGCTGCTCTGGCAGCCATGCCACTGCCAGCCGCATTGCGTGGGAAGCGGATGGGTATTGTCATTCATTCGTACTGGAAGCGCTGGCAGGGCAAGTATTCGAGCCTCAAGAGTCCGCCGTTTGAGAACGCGCTGGATGTGCTGGATCATGTGCGCAGCCTCGGTGTGGGCGCGTTGCAGATCATGGTCAACAGCTGGACGGGCGAACTCGCGGGTAAGGTGCGTGACACGCGTGAATCCTACGGCATCAAACTCGAAGGCAGCATCACACTGCCGAAGAACGAGAGCGATGTGGACCGCTTCGAGAAGGAGTTGCGTCTCGGCAAGGAAGCAGGCGCAACGATTTTTCGTTCCGCGACCGGCGGACGGCGCTACGAGCTGTTTTCCAGCCTGGAGGACTTTAAGCACTTCAAAGCGAACGCGTTCAAGTCCATGCAGCTCGCCGAACCCATTGCACGGCGGCAGCGCGTCCGGATCGGCATCGAGAATCACAAGGATTTCCAAGCGGCGGAGCTGGCGGAGCTGCTCGGACGCCTTAGCAGCCCGCACATCGGCGCCTGTGTCGATACCGGCAACAGCATGGCCTTGCTCGAAGATCCGATGCACGTCGTCGAAACGCTCGCGCCCTTTGCCGTGACCACACACATCAAGGATATGGCCGTGCAGGAGACGCCCACTGGCTTCCTGCTGTCCGAAGTGCCGCTGGGCGAGGGCGTGCTCGATCTGCCGCGCATGTTTGCGCTGTTTGAGAAGCACAATCCGCAGATCGACTACCACCTGGAGATGATCACGCGCGATCCGCTGGACATTCCCTGCCTCAAGCCCGGTTACTGGGCCACTTTCCCCGACAAAACCGGCACTGACCTCGCGCGCATGCTCACGCTGGTGCGTGAACGCAAGGCCGCGAAGCTACCCAAGGTCACCGGCCTCGGCATCGAAGAGGCGTTGGACTACGAGGAGGCCAACATCGTGAAATGCCTGCACTACGCCGGAAACAGGCTGGGTTTGGACAAGGTTGTGGTGCGCAACGAGCAAGGACAGGAAGAGAAGTGAGTGAATGGCCGCAAGAAGACGCAAAAGGATCAAAAAAAGGGATTCAGAATTCAGATCTGATTTTTTGTGTTTTTTGCGTCTTCTTGCGGCCAATCTTCATAGCATGCATGATGACTCCTAGTGTCCGACCTTCTCCCTACCGCCGACTCCACACCGATCCACGACGCCAAACTGGCGTTGCAGAAGTATTTTGGTTTCCGCGAGTTCCTCGATGGTCAGGAACAGGTGATGGCGGGCATCCTGAGCGGCCGCGACACGATGGTGATCATGCCGACGGGCGGCGGCAAATCGCTCTGCTATCAGCTCCCGGCGATGGTGATGGATGGCGTGACGGTCGTCGTAAGTCCGCTGATCGCACTGATGAAGGATCAGGTGGATGCGCTGGAGCGACGCGGCATTCCCGCCACGCTGATCAACAGCTCGATCTCGCTTGGCGAGCAGCAAGAACGCATCGAAGCGCTACGCAGAGGCGAGTACAAGCTCGTCTATGTCGCGCCGGAACGCTTCCGCAGCCGCATGTTCACGAATGCGCTGCGGCAGGTGCAGATCGCGCTGTTTGCGGTGGATGAAGCGCACTGCTTGTCGCAGTGGGGCCATGACTTCCGGCCGGATTACATGCGGCTCGGCGAAGCGTTGGAGCATTTGGACCGTCCGCAAGTCATCGCACTGACCGCCACGGCCACACCGGAGGTGCGGGGCGATATTTTAAAGACGCTGCAATTGCGTGATCCCTACGTGGTCATTCGAGGCTTCGAGCGACCGAACCTGAGCCTGAACATCGCGCACACGAAAAGCAGCGGCGATAAATACGAGCGGCTGAAGAAAATCATCGCGCACTACAAGACGGGCATCATCTACTGCTCCACCCGCAAGCGTGTCGAGGAAGTCGGCTCCGAACTGCGTGACTGGAAGACCAAGGTGATCGAATACCACGGCGGACTCGGCGACAAGGAGCGCGAATCACGCCAGACGAAGTTTATCACGAAGAAAGCCGATGTGGCCGTCGCCACGAACGCCTTTGGCATGGGCATTGACCGCTCCGACGTACGCTTTGTCGTCCACTTCGATGTTCCCGGCAGTGTGGAGGCCTATTACCAGGAAGCCGGCCGTGCGGGACGTGATGGCGAGCCGTCGCAGTGCGAGCTGTTCTTTAATTTCGCTGACACGAAGACTCAGGAGTTCTTCATCGACGGCAACAACCCGAGCGTGGACATCATTCGGAACGTTTATCAGACGTTGCTGAACGCGGCAGACTCCAATCACGAAGTGCAGGCTTCGATTGATGACATCGCCGATCGTGCCGGAGCCAAGAACAGCATGGCGATCGGTTCGGCGCTGAGTCATCTCGCGCGCAACGGCTACATCGAGCGCTTCGACATTCCGGGGAAGCGGATTCGCGGCACGCGGCTGTTGCAGCCGAAGGTGCTGACGCGTGATCTCGAAATCGACATGGACGCGTTGCGCGAAAAGGACCGCCGCGACCGCTCGAAGCTCAAGTCGATGGTCGAACTGTGCTACGACGACAAAGCCTGCCGTCAGGAGCAGATTTTGCGCTATTTCGGCGCGACCGAGAGCACG
>Ga0114970_10000051_pt1 | contig 65078 bp, 55 predicted proteins | sample M_140205_XF_Meta_FD_87030 | JGI IMG/M metagenome (GOLD analysis project Ga0114970, IMG submission 87030) | Freshwater microbial communities from Lake Montjoie, Canada to study carbon cycling - M_140205_XF_MetaG | ecosystem: Environmental > Aquatic > Freshwater > Lake | place: Lake Montjoie... | reverse complement strand
CGAGCGGCCAAAGCAGGCCCCCTTCCGCGATGCCGTGCTGCGCCCCTGGGTGCTGCGTTCCAGTGATGGCGGTCGCACCTGGACGAAGCGCGACACCTTTCCTGCTGGAGACGCTGGCTGGACCGAACACATCCCGTTTGGCGACATTTGGAAGGGCTCGGATGACGCACTGCACGCGTCCTGTTATCAGGGCGAATTCAGCGAGCCAGCGACTTCGCATGAGACAAAGAACTGGCGGTCCTGGCATTTCCGAAGTGATGATGATGGGGCGACTTGGCAGCGCATTTCATTGATTGGTCCGCGTCACAATGAGACGGACATTTTCCCGCTCGGCGGCAAGACCTGGCTCGCTGCCGCACGCTTCAATCACGCAGCGGTGGATCTCGTGCGCAGCGATGACGACGGCGCGACGTGGCAGTCACCGCGCCGCGTGACCAGCATCGGCAAGGGAAAGGATCATGGGGAGGTGAATGGCCGTCTCACTCGCCTCAAGGATGGCCGCCTGCTCCTGAGCTACGGTGTGCGCACTGAAGGCAAGCGGGGCGTCTGCGCAAAGCTCAGCAACGACGAAGGCCACACGTGGACCGAGCCTGTGCGTCTCGCGAACCACATCGGCCGGGCACAGGGCGGTGGCGACAATGGATACCCGAGCAGCGTGCAACTCGGCAACGGGCGCATCGTCACCGTGTGGTATGCAAAGAAAACCGCCGAACACGACGGCTACCACATGGGTGCCACCGTGTGGGAGGCACCGACTGCGGACAAGCTGCCCGCCATCCAACCCGCACAGCCCGCGGAGTTCACGCATGCGCGCATCACCGAAGCATGGGCCGCCTATGCCGACCTGCTCACCTTTGGCAAAGGCCAGACGCTCGCGCTCCTTGATGATGGCTGCACCCTGTCGAAGCCCGAGTGGAAAGCCGTCGTGGAAGGAGTCCCGAAGGTGCGCGTGGCCTACGATGCAGTGGATGGAGACGACGATCCCAAGCACGAAGGCAAAGGCTATCACGGCTCGACCATCGGCATTCCGTCTTCCATCCATTTCGAAAACAAACGCGGTGTCGCCTTTAACAACCAGCTCGCCATCGTGCGCAGCCTGGAATGTTGCCACGGCAAGGTCGCTGACAGCGCGTCGCTCGCCCGCGCCTTGCAATGGGTCATCGACCACCACACCGAGCATCACATCACCACCGTGAATCTCGCGCCCGTCGATGATCAAGAACACGCCGAACCCGTGCCCACCGAAATCGACGACAAGCTCGCGACGCTCCGCGAACTCGGCATCTGGGTCAGCGCCCCCGCTGGCAATCATCACTTCACCGGCGGCATCTCCTGGCCTGCATCGCAGCCGAACTGCTTTGCGATCGGTGCTGTGATACCCGGCAAGGACACCGCCACGCTCGACCGCCACGCAAAGGTCGATCTGCTCGTCCCCGCGAAGGCCACGAGTTCATCGAATGCCATCGTGTGCGGCTCCGCGATGATCCTCCGCGAAGCCATCGAGAAGAGTGGCTACGACTGGAAGTCTGACGGCAAGAACATCGCCGAAGCGATGATGACGATTTTTCAAAACACCGGCAAACCCGTGGACGATCCCGCCACCAAACGCAGCTACCGCCGCCTTGATCTCATGGCGGCGCTGGAACTCGTGATGAAGAAGTAACTGTCCGCAAACGGAGCTGATGAAACGTCGATGGGACTCGTGATGTCGCTCACGGACGCCGAACTCCGTGATCTACTGGGGTTTTTGACGGCCTCGCCATAAAGCCATGTGAGGATTGAAAGTAACGAAGCTCTGAATCGGCTCACTTGTTCTCAAACACCGGCTTTCCGCCCTTCATCACCGCGGTGATGTGATCACCGTCTTTGAAGCCGCCTTCGAGGACCGCTAAGCTGAGCGGATCGAGGAGGTGTTTCTGGATGGCGCGTTTGAGGGGTCTCGCGCCGAAGACGGGATCGAAGCCGGCGTCGGCGAGGTAGCGGGTGGTATCATCGGTAACGGTGAGGTGGATGTTCTGCTTGGCGAGGCGGTCGATGACGCGCTGGAGCTGGATCTTGACGATCTGGTCGAGCTGCGCGGCATCAAGGCGGTCGAAGATGACGATCTCGTCGATGCGATTGAGGAACTCGGGGCGGAAGAATTGTTTGAGGCTGTCGCGCACCAAAGCGTCGCGCTGCTCAGGATTGCTGACATCCTGAATGGCGTTGCTACCGATGTTGCTGGTCATGATGAGGACCGTGTTCTTGAAATCGACCGTGCGGCCCTGGCCGTCGGTGATGCGGCCGTCATCGAGCACCTGGAGCAGCGTATTGAAGACATCCGGGTGCGCTTTTTCGACTTCGTCGAACAAGACGACGCTGTAAGGCCGACGACGCACGGCTTCGCTGAGCTGGCCACCTTCTTCGTAACCGACGTAGCCGGGAGGTGCGCCGATGAGTCGGCTGACGCTGTGCTTCTCCATGTATTCGCTCATGTCGATGCGCGTCATGGCGCTGTCGTCGTCGAAGAGGAACTCGGCGAGGGCTTTGCAAAGCTCCGTCTTGCCGACGCCGGTGGGTCCGAGGAAGAGGAAGCTGCCAATCGGACGATTCTCATCCTGAATGCCCGCACGCGCACGGCGCACGGCATTGCTGACGGCGGTGATGGCGTCCTTCTGGCCGATGACTCGCTTGGCGAGGCGTTCCTCCATCTTCACGAGCTTCGAGCGCTCGCCTTCTTGCAGACGTGAGACGGGAATGCCAGTCCAGTTCGCCACGACGCGGGCGATGTCTTCTTCGGTGACTTCTTCGCGCAGCAAGGTGTGTGCGGCGCGGGGTTCTTTGTTCTCCTTGGACGATGCGGCGAGTTTCTTTTCGAGGTCGGGGATAAGGCCGTATTGAATCTCACCCGCACGACCGAAGTCGCCACGGCGCTGCGCCTGCTCCTGCTCGGTGCGGAGACGTTCGAGTTCCTCTTTCATCTTGCGACCGACCTGCACGGATTCCTTTTCCTTCATCCACTGAGCCTTGAGCGCCGAGGAGCTTTCTTTGAGATCAGCGATCTCTTTATCGAGCTTTTCAATGCGGGCTTTGGAAGCCGCGTCCTTCTCTTTCTTCAAAGCCTGACGCTCCATCTCGCCCATCATGACCTGGCGCTCGATCACGTCGATCTCCGTGGGCATGGAGTCGAGCTCGATCTTGATGCGGCTGGCGGCTTCATCGACGAGGTCGATGGCTTTGTCCGGCAGGAAGCGGTCGGTGATGTAGCGATTGCTCAGCGTGGCGGCGGCAATGATGGCGTTGTCTTGAATGCGCACACCATGGTGGACTTCGTAGCGTTCTTTGAGGCCGCGCAGGATGGCGATGGTGTCCTCGACGCTCGGCTCACCGACCTTCACTGGCTGGAAGCGACGCTCCAGCGCGGGGTCTTTCTCGATGTGCTTGCGATACTCATCCAGCGTGGTCGCGCCGATGCAGTGCAACTCACCACGAGCGAGCTGCGGCTTCAAAAGATTGCCCGCATCCATCGCACCCTCGCCTTTGCCAGCGCCGACGATGGTGTGCAGCTCGTCGATGAAGAGAATAATCTCGCCATCACTCGAAGTGACCTCTTTAAGGAAGGCCTTGAGCCGCTCTTCGAACTCACCACGGAACTTCGCGCCAGCCATCATGCCGCCAAGGTCCATGCTGATGAGCTTTTTGCCCTTCAGCGAATCCGGCACGTCACCAGCGACGATGCGTCGCGCGAGACCTTCCGCGATGGCCGTCTTGCCCACGCCCGGCTCACCGATGAGCACGGGATTGTTCTTCGTGCGGCGGCTGAGCACCTGCATCACGCGGCGGATTTCTTCATCGCGACCGATCACAGGATCGATCTTGCCAGCCTTGGCACGAGCGGTGAGATCGGTGCCGTATTTCTCCAGCGTCTGGTATTTGCCCTCGGGGTCCTGATCGACCACGCGCTGCGAGCCACGCACGGCGGTGAGCGCCTTCGAAACGGTGTCGTAGGTCAGTCCGGCCTGCTTCAGCACATCGGAAAGCTCCGTCTTCGTCTTGAACAACGCCAGGATGACGTGCTCGACGCTCAGATAGTCGTCCTTGAGCTTCTTCTGCTCGTCCTCGGCCTTCGTCATGAGTTCGCGCATCTCATTGGAGAGATGCAGGCCACTGGCGCCACCGCTGACCTTCGGTTGCTTTGCGAGCGCAGCTTCAACTCCTGCCTTCAAACCTTGCGCTGCGGCTGGATTCACTGCTGCCTTTTCAAAAAGAGGCGTAGCGATGCCCCCTTCCTGCTCCAGCAGGGCGAGGAGAAGATGCGCAGGCTTCAACTCCTGATGCCCATGCCTCGTGGCGATGGACTGCGAGGCATTGAAGGCTTCCTGAAGCTTAACGGTGAATTTTTCGGGGGACATGGTTGGTCGGTGGTTGGTTGTTTGTCCGTTATCTCGCTAATACCATACCATACGGCCTAAACCGCCTGCCAACCTTGATTTGTCGAAGCTACGGCGTGTTTTGATGCGTCAAACTTGTGCCTGTCTCATGAGGCGAGATGGCACAGGTGTGCGGCTGCATTGAGCAGACACGTCACTCGCGCTTCGGATTCTCGGTGCTGGCACCGCCGCCTATCGTCTCGTCCTCATTCAAGTGTAGGTCGTAGCCTGCCACCTCCACCTCGCCGTGCCGCACCTTCTTCTTCGCCATAGCAACAGAGATCCATTGGAACTCGGCGTTGTTATCGAGCAGCACCTTGAGCACCATCGTGAGTGGCACGGCTAGGAACATGCCCAGCGGTCCCCACAACCAGCCCCAGAAGATGACGGAGAGAATGACCACCAGCGGTGAGATGCCGAAGCGATTTCCGAGCATGGTGGGCTGCACAAAGTTATCGAGACAGAAATTGATGCCGCCGTAGCCGATGGCGACGAAGATTGCCGTGCCAGGGCCGTGCTGAACGAGTGCTTCCACGATGGCAGGGATGGAAGCCGCTGTGCTGCCCACCGCTGGGATGTAATTGAACAAAAAGGCCAGCAGTGCCCACAGCAGTGGGTAGTGGAGGTCGAAGAACCAGCACCAAAAGCCTGCCAGCAGGCCGGTCAGTGCGCTGATGAGCGTTTTGACGCCGAGATACTTTTGAATGTCGTCCGCACTGCGCATCAGACCACTGAAGTCAGGACCGCCGGAGAGTTGCACCGCCTGCAGGCGGCTGTGTGTGCCGTGCGCCTCCATGAGAATGAACATCATTACAATGAGGATCATGATGAGGCTGGCAAGCAGCGTGGCCAGCGTGCCGAAGGTGGTGCCGAGGAAACCACCGAGGTTGCTCATCACATCCTGATTTGCCGCATAGCCAATAAACGTGTTCCAATCAAACATTCCGCTCACCGAGGCCTTCGCACCTGCGACACCGTTGGCTTCGAGCCATGAGGCCGCGTCATTCGAGTACTTTTCAAGGCCGCGGAGGTAACGCGGCAGATCCGCCCAAAAACTGATCAGCAGCCGTACGCCCACGGTAATCAATCCGGCCAGCACGCTCAAATTAACCAGCATCGTGATGCCCAGAGCCAAACTGGCAGGAACCCGGTGCCGCCGCATCCAGCGCACAAGCGGGTAACTCAGCACCGCGAGGAAGAAGGCATAGACGATGGGCACCAGCACATTGGCGGCAATCTTCATGCCGGTCAGCACCACAAACAAACAGGCCAGCGTGACGACCGCCTGCGAGCCTTTGCGGCCCCAATCCACGGTTTGATCATGCTCTTGAAACAACGACATGAGCTGCCATGCCGCAAAATCCCTGCTGGCTCAAGATTTTTCCATGAAGTATAAAGCACTTCATGATCCCAACGCTCCGACGTCTCCTCTTAACTTCACGCATTTCTGTGTTTGGCGATGAACGTGGCCGACGCGGCTGCTCCCTCAATCCACGCATAATTATGGCGCTGCTGATCATCGGCGGCTCACTGGTCTATCACTGGATCGGCACCACGAAGTATCAAAACGATTTCACCGGGCGCGAACAGCGGCTCGCGCTGGCCACACCGCAGGAGGAAATCGCCCTCGGCCTTCAGTCCGCACCGCAGATGATCCGCGAAAGCGGCGGCCTGTCCCGTGATCCAAAGGGCCGGGCGCTCGTGGAGCAGGTGGGAGCACGTCTGATCGCCTCCACCGCAGCCAAAGAGACTTCATATCAATTCAAATTCCATCTACTGGCCGACAACCAGACCGTGAATGCCTTCGCTCTGCCAGGTGGGCAAATTTTCATCACAGAGGCATTGTTTCGCCGCTTGAAGTCCGAAGATCAGCTCGCCGGAGTGCTCGGTCACGAGATGGGTCATGTGGTGGGCCGCCATTCCAATGAGCAGATGGCGCATTCACAGCTCTGGAGCGGTCTGGCGCAAGGTATTGGCGTCCTGCTTTCCGATGGTCATAGCAATACAGGTGCGCAGGTCGCCAATATGGTGGCTCAGTGGCGGGTGATGAAATTCAGCCGCGATGACGAGTCAGAGTCCGATTCGCTCGGTGTGCGTTTCATGATACAGGCCGGTTATGACCCCGAAGCACTCATCGGCGTCATGCAAATTCTCGCCGAAGTCAGCGTTGGTGCGAACAGCTCCGACTTCATGAGTTCGCACCCGAACCCAGCGAACCGCATGGAGAAGATTCGTGAGGCCATTGCCAAGGAGCGGGGCTCACGTTGAAACACCTCACGGCGCCATGCCAAGAGGGCGATTTTCCGCGCCTTTGAGCTTCATCAAATCATCTCCCAGTTCTTTGCGCATCGGCTCCGCAAGCTTTTGCAACCGCGCCACGATCTCCGGGTGCTCTTTCGCCATATCGCGTGATTCACCCGGATCATCCTTCAAATTGAAGAGCGATAAGCCAATCGTCTCTACGCGATAGCCGTGTCGTGACGCGATGCCTTCGATGCCGCTTTGCGTGATCGCCTTCGGCTTCATCTGTCCAAACCGTGCCGGTTTGCCATCGCGGCCCGATTCGCCATCGACGGTTATATAAGGATGCGGGAAATGCAGCTTCCATTCGCCGCTACGCACAGCCTGCAACTCGCTGCCGCCGTAGAAGATGAGCGCTTCATGTGGCGATTTCGCTCCTGCTTTGCCCTCGAGCAACGGCACGATGTTCAAGCCGTCGATCTTCTTCTCTGGCAGCTTCGCACCATTCAAAGCAGCCATCGTTGGCAGCAAATCGAACTCCATCACCGGCTCATTGCACACGGTGCCCTCGGGCACGTGGCCTGGCCAGCGAGCGATGCAAGGAACGCGCACACCGCCTTCAAATGTGGTCAGCTTGCCTTCGCGCAGCGGCTTGGCACTGCCGGCATGATTGCCGTAGCTGAGGAAGGGGCCGTTGTCGGAAAAGAAAATCACCAGTGTCTCGCGCTCGATGTCGCAACGTTTAAGCGTGTCGAGAATCTGGCCCACCGACCAGTCGAGTTCTTCCGTGACATCGCCATACAACCCGGCGGCGGATTTGCCGCGAAACGCGTCGGAGGCAAAGATCGGCACATGCGGCATGACGTGCGGCAGGTAGAGGAAAAACGGCTTCGCTTTGTTGTTCTCGATAAAACTGACCGCCCGCTCGGTGAAACGCCGCGTGAACTGGCTTTGATCAGGATCGGTCTCGATGACCTTCAAGCCATCGTAGAACGGCAGCGGCGGCATCTCGCTCGCCAACGAGGGGTGGAACTTGCTGTTGTCGTTCGAATACGGGATGCCCAGAAATTCATCGAAGCCGTTGCGCAGCGGGTTGAACATTAAATCGGTGCCGAGGTGCCATTTGCCAAACGCCCCAGTGGTATAGCCAACGCTTTTGCAAATCTCCGGCAGCAGTAGTTCATCAGGATGAATGCCTTCCTTGCTCGTGTGGTTTAAAGCACCCTGCATGCCGACACGATTCGCATAGCAGCCGGTCATCAGCGCTGCCCGTGAAGCACTGCAAACTGCCTGCGCTACATAAAAGCTCGTGAACTTCATCCCCTCCCCTGCCATGTGGTCGATATTCGGCGTTTTGATTTTTTCAGCGCCAAAGCAGCCTAGATCGGCATAACCAAGATCGTCGGCAAGAATGATCACGATGTTCGGAGGACGCTTTTCAGCGGCGGAAACAGCAAGAGTAGCGAGAAAGAAGGCAAACAGCAGGCGCATGAGGGCATCGTGGCAAATGGAAGCGGTGCTGGCGAGAAAGTTTTGCGCGAAATGCCGCCGTGCTTGCCACAACAGGCGTTTCCTGACACAAATCCTGCAATGATCTGGCGTGTGGCGGCAATTCTAGCGGTGCTTTTCTGGGCGGTGATGTCCGGGCTGCTGGTGCGTGACGTGTATTACCCGGAAGCCTCGCGTTTTGCCGTCGTGCCGCCGCGAGTCGTGCTAGATCTGTTTTTGCGCCATTCAGAATCCTTCGGCAGCACGCTGCATCTGTATCATCACCGCGAAAAAATTGGCCACGCGAGCTTTCAGATCAGCCGCCGCATCAAACCAAACCACCAGACGGTCTATGACGTGCTCGCACGCGGTGTGGTGGAGGAAGCTGTGCCGGACAAGCAAGCGCGACGCATCAGCGCGACGTGGAACGTGGCCTGCATACTCGCAGATGCTGAACGCTGGCAGCATGTGACGCTTTCCGCTGACTTCCCCTCCCATGAAGCCAGCATGAAGATTTCCTGGGATGACAAGCAGACCACTCCCGAAGTTCTCGTGAAGCAGGGCGAACGCGTGGTGATGAATTCGCAGGACATGCAGAAAATCATGGGCTTCGGCTCCGAGGGAGCGCTGGCGATGCTCTCCATGCTCGGCGGCATGCCCAAAGGTGCGGTGGCTCCAGGCGCTACATCGCTGCATGCGCGTGAAGGCGTCATGACGCTCGCAGGCCGGGAGCGAAAGTGTTTTGTGCTGACGCTTCCAATCCTAGGCACACATGAAGTGAAGATGATCCTCACCGAAGCCGGTGAACTCGCCCGCATCGACCTGCCGGAGGGCTACGCTCTCCTTGAACCGATGATTTACGGTTTGCAGGACGGCAACCGCTGAACCAAAGCCTTTTTTACATGATCGAGATCGAGAACCTCACGATGAACTACGGCGACCTGCGTGCGCTCGACGGTTTGAATCTCACCATCCAGCCCGGTGAACTGTTTGCCTTCCTTGGTCCCAATGGTGCTGGCAAAACGACCGCGATGAAGCTGCTCACCGGCCTGATGAAGCCTGACGCCGGTCGCGTGCGGCTCTGCGGGCATGACATTCAGCAGGAACCGCTGCTGGCGAAGGCGCTGCTCGGCTACGTGCCGGATGTGGCGGTTTTTTATGAGAAGTTAACGCCCATCGAGTTCATGGAGTTCATCGCCGAGCTGTTTGAAATGGACCTCGCGCATGCCGCAGCGCAGACGAACGAGCTGTTTACCAAGTTCGCGCTGCACGACTGCACGCGGCAGCGCATCGAAAATCTCAGCCACGGCACTCGGCAGCGCCTCGCCATCGCCAGCGCGTTGTTGCATGACCCAAAGGTTTTCGTGATCGATGAACCCATGGTCGGCCTCGATCCCATCCACGCCCGCACCGTGAAGCGCGAGATCAAAGAACGCAGCCAGCGCGGCACGACGGTGCTCATGAGCACGCATCTCTTGAATATCGCCGAAGAACTCGCCGACCGCATTGGCATCATCCACCACGGCAAGCTCATCGCTCTCGGCACGCTGACGGAATTGCGGGCGCAGCATGAAGAGCGCGATCAGCGTCTGGAGGACATCTTCCTCAGCATGGTGGAAGAATGATCGGCCTACGGAACACACGGAAATTCACGGAAACGGACCTCCCAAATTCTGGATTCCGTGCTTTCCGTGCATTCCGTAGGCCATCCGCTTCGTATCTATTCGCCATCCATGAAAACCCTCCTCCTCTCCCTCCTCATGTCCACCATCGCCATCGCCGCTGATACCAATGTGAGTGACATCGCCGTCAAAGACATCGACGGCAAGGACACCACGCTCAAAGCCTACGCGGGCAAGGTCGTGCTCATCGTCAATGTCGCCTCCGAGTGCGGTTACACGCCACAGTATGCCGGACTCCAAGCGCTGCATGAAAAGATGAGCGGCAAGGGCTTCGCTGTACTCGGTTTTCCCTGCAACGACTTCGGCGGCCAGGAGCCCGGCTCTGAGGCCGTCATCAAGACCTTCTGCACCGAGAACTACAAGGTTACCTTCCCGATGTTCTCCAAAGTTGCGATCAAAGGCGATGCCAAGCACCCGCTCTACGCCGCCCTGCAATCTTCATCCGGCGAAGTCGGCTGGAACTTTGAAAAATTCCTCGTCGGCAAGGATGGTAAGGTTTTGAAACGATTCGGCTCCGATGTTGAACCGGAATCACCGGAACTGATCGCGGCGATTGAGGCGGCGTTGAAATAACGCGCTTACTTTTTCGCCATCCAATCGACCAACTGCCTGCGCTGCACGGGCAGTTTGCGATGAAAGCTGTCTTCAATCGCGGCAGCAGCCATGCCGGTTTCGCCTTCAGGGATGATGCCGAGCATTTCACCGAGGCGTTGCTCGAAGCGTGTGATCAGCGCGGGCACGGGGTCTTTGGCGGCGAGGTAATCGAGTGCTTTGACGAGCAGTTCGTGAATCTCGGGGATCGGTGAGCCGGTTTCGGCGACGAGGGTGATCAATTTGACGACATAGGTGGCGGCGAGCACACGGCCGTAGCTTTCGCGCAGGCCAAGACGTGGATTGGTCCAGCGCGCCTCGGCCAGTGTGTGCAGATCGCCTGACTTGCTGCGCACGAAGCGCAGATCGGCGGAGACGAAGAGATCGAGCACGCCATTGAGCGGCGACTTGGGTCGCAGTGCGCCCTTGGCCATGGTTTTGAACAGGCCGATCTCGGGCGAGCACCAGTGCACGATGAGGCTCGTCTCCGCGTAACGCGTGCGTCCGATGAGGATGGCCTCGGTTTTTTCCATGATGACAAAGGCGTTGAACTTGCGCGCCCAGCCGCTATCTACGCTGCATGGAAAAGACCAGCAAGACCATCCTCACTGACCTCCAATCGCTCGACACCGCCGCTCTGAAGGCACGTCTAAGCGAACTCCGGAGGTATCTTTGACGTCCCGAAATTAAAAGACGAACTGGCCATGCTGGAGGACCGCATGGGCGCCCCCGGCTTTTGGGATGACTCGAATGCGGCACGCAAGACGATCGACCGCACGAATGTCATCAAAAAGAAAATCGGACCTCTCCAGGATCTGGAGCAGCGTGCGGCTGACTTCGACGGACTCATCGACCTCGCGAAAGAAGCGGGCGACATGGACACCTGGCGCGAGGTCGATCAGGAGCACACGAAGCTCGAAGCCGATGTGGGCGCCTTTGAACTCAGCCAGCTGCTCAGCGGGCCGTTTGATCGTGGCAACGCCTTCATCGTGATCCACTCCGGTGCCGGTGGCACAGAGGCCTGTGACTGGGCGGACATGCTGATGCGCATGTATCAACGCTGGTGCCAGCGCCGTGGCTACAAGGTGGAACTCATCGACCACGAAGCCGGTGACGACGTCGGCACCCGTTCCGCAACGCTCGAAATCATTGGCGAAAACGCCTTTGGCTTCCTGCAAACCGAGCGTGGCGTGCATCGACTCGTGCGCATCTCGCCCTTCGATGCCGCGAAGAAGCGCCATACGAGTTTTGCTTCGATTGATGTCACGCCAGACTCCGAAGATGAGATCGACATCGTCGTGCGTGATGAAGATCTGCGCGTTGATACGTATCGTGCCGGCGGCAAAGGTGGTCAGAACGTGAACAAGGTCGAAACCGCCGTGCGCCTCACGCACATTCCCAGCGGCGTCATCGTTGCCTGCCAGATCGAACGCAGCCAGCCGAAGAACCGCGCCAAAGCTATGGCGATGTTGAAGGCGAAGCTCTTCCAGATCGAGGAAGACAAGCGTCAGGCCGAGATCAGCCGCCAGTATGGCGAAAAAAGTGACATCGGCTGGGGCAGTCAAATTCGCAGCTACGTTTTCCAACCTTATCAGATGGTCAAAGACCATCGCACCGGCGAAAAGACCAGCAGCGTGCAGGCTGTGATGGATGGCGACCTTGATGCCTTCATGGAAGCCAAGCTCCGTGGCCGCAAAGCCGGTGATAATGACAAGGATGACGACGTGTAGTAGAAGTTGACGGTGGTTTACCGTTGTTGACGATGGCTGAACGTGGTTTTGCTCTTCTGAAACAACCGTAAACTATCGTCAACCACCGCAAACAACTGTAAACCTCCTCGCATAAAGCCTGTCTTCGAGAAAGTGCCCAAGTGTCAGTGGGAATCCTTCCACTGCGAGGTGGTGCGTGGACCGGATTACGGCACGCGCTGGCATTTTCATCCCGAGTATCAGCTCACGCTGGCGATTGAGAGCCGCGGACATCGAGTGGTGGGCGATAGCATCAAGCCGCTTATCGATGGCGACATCGTGCTCATCGGTTCCAATCTGCCGCATGTGTGGCATCAGGACACAGGGGCAAAAACGCGGCAGGTGCATGCGATCATTGTTCGGTTTGATGAAGCTTTCCTCGGTCGTGATTTCATGGCGCTGCCGGAGATGGAGCCGGTGAAAAGGCTGCTACAGCGTGCCGCACGTGGTCTGGAGGTGCGCGGAGCATCACGTGCAGTCATCACCGAGCACATGAAACGCCTCGCACAAAGCGACGGCCTCGCACGACTCATCGAGCTGCTCGCAATTCTCAATACTTTGGCGAAATCGGACGATTTAAAGCCGCTGGCGAGCACCAACTTTGAGCCCAAGCTCGAGTCTGCTGACCAAGGCCGTATGGAGCGCGTGTGTGACTTCATCCACACGCATTTGACGGAGGAAATCGACCGCGAGCGGTTGGCGAAGCTCGCACATCTCAGCCTGGGAGCTTTCAGCCGTTTCTTCCACTCCCGCACCGGCAAAACGGTGCCGCAGTATGTGAACGAGGTGCGCATTGGCCGCGCCTGCGGCATGCTGGCGGAGGATGTCTCGAATATCACCGACATCGCCATGGACTGCGGTTATCGCAACCTAGCCAACTTCAACCGCCGCTTTCGTGAAGTCATGGACACCACGCCCAGCGCCTATCGGCAAAAGTTTCGTGGCATGGCGGGCAAGTAATCCACACCACTTGCACGCGGCTGCTTCCAATGAGATAGCAATGCCATGAGTCAGATGCTTGAACCGGACCTTTCCGTGGTGGACCTACGCTCCTATTTCGTGCGGAAGCGCAACGCCCTGCTGGTGCGCGGTCGTTTCAGTCCGTTGTATCTCGATTATTACCTGCATCTGATGCAGCACGCCTTGCAGAATGCCGAACCGCTCGATCAGATGCTCAAAGATGCTCTGGCCGCGCTAGCGCTGCATCTTTGCTCGCGTCCGCAGGATGAAAGCTGCGCGTGGACGATCCATGTGAAGGAACCGCAACGGGCGAATGTCTTCGTCACTGGCAGCACGCGACCCGGTCGCGTGACCGGCCGCGTCTTCACCGAAGACGTGCGTCAGGAAGGTGAGGCGATGTTCATCGCGCAAACGACGCGGCCAGATCATCAGCCGCGCCAGAGCATGATCGAATTCTACGGTGACGACATGCTGAAGGCCGTGGAAACATTTTATACCACCAGCGAGCAGCGGCTGACGCGATTTTTCCGTCTGGATGACGAGGAGTTTGTGCAAATCTCTGCTGAACCTGATTGCGACGAAGTCTGGCTCTCCGAACTGACGCTGGAGAACGTGCTCGAGATCGAAACGACTGAGCATCTCACATTGTTGGAGACACGCGGTTATGTGTTTGATTGCGGCTGTTCCATCGAGCGCCTGATGCCCATCATCATGCGCCTGCCACAGGACGATCTCGATCATATTTTCGAAGACGGCGTCGCGCAAATCACCTGTCCGCGTTGTGGTTCGGTTTATCGCACCGCAAAGGCGAACTTCGAGGAGTGGCGACACAAACAATCGTAGTGCATGAAACTCGCCCTCATCCGCCGCCAGTTTTCCGCCACCGGAGGTGCGGAGCTGTATGTGCAGCGTTTGCTTGGTGCTCTGGCCGCAGCGGGGCATGAGACGCATCTGTTTGCCGAAAAATGGGAAGGGCAACCTGCGAACGTGCTGTTTCATGGCGTTAAAGCAGATGGGTCACGGGCCCAACGACCGACACGCTTTGCAGAGGCTGTTGATGCCGCATTGCAGCAGGTAAAGTTCGACTGCGTATTCAGCTTGGAGCGCACGTTGAAGCAGGATGTGTATCGTGCAGGAGATGGCCTGCATCGCGTTTGGCTAAAACGACGCAAACAGTTCGCACCCTGGTGGAAACGGCCGTTTATCGGCGTGGGAGCTTTTCATCGCAATATGATGGCTCTTGAGGGCCGCACGTTTGATCCTGCCAACACGAAACACGTCATTGTGAACTCCGAAATGGTGCGTGGGGAGATCTCACACCACTTCCCCGCTTTTCCACAGGAGCGGATTCATCTCGTGCGCAACGGTGTTGAGGTGAAGCGATTCCAAAATGCGGATCGCAGTGCCGCACGGCGGCGTTTCGGCCTCGCGGCAGATGATTTCGTGCTCGTCTTCGTCGGCTCCGGCTGGGAGCGCAAGGGACTACCCTGGCTGCTGCAATTCATGGCCGGACGCACTGCCGATCCCAAACTCAAACTGCTTGTCGTCACGCGGGATCGCATGCGCGGCAAGGTGCCGCCGAATGTCATCCTCACCGGGCCGATGTCCGACGTCGAAAACGCCTACGCGGCGGCTGATCTGCTGACATTCCTGCCGATTTACGAACCTTGCTCCAATGTCGTAAGCGAAGCGCTAGCGACCGGCATTCCCGTCATCACGACCGCCTTTAACGGTGCCCATGAATTGATCGACTCCGGCATCAATGGCCACGTCCTCGACGATCCGCGTAATCTCGACACGCTGGGCATATACATCAACCACTGGCAGGTGCGCGGCAACACCGGGAAGATTTCGACGCGATATCCTCTCGATCTCGAAACCAATGCGCAACACACGCTGCGAGTGCTGGAGTTGGCAGCGAAAACACGTGACTGATGATGTCCCCAGAAGAAAACATCGCTGCGGCATCGCGCCTATGCACCGCGTGCGGCATGTGCTGCGATGGGACGATGTTTCAGATCGTACGCATGCAGCCGGGGGATTCACCGGCGGAGCTTGGAAAGCTGGGGTTGAAGGTTCGCTGCCGCGAGGGTGAGTTTTTCATGGAGCAGCCGTGTTCTGCGCTCAAAGGAATGAAATGCACGGTTTATGAGAAAAGGCCGACGCGCTGCCGCTTGTTCCACTGCCAGCAGCTCATGCGGGTGAATTCTGGCGAGGCGACGGAGGCGGAGGTAATGGCCATGATCATCGAGACACGCGGACTGGTGGAGCAGGTGCGAAGTTTGATCGAACAATGTGGACTGCGCGAGGATGGGCAGTCTTTGCAAGAACGGTTCGAGCGGGTGGTGTCAACTCCGATCGATGCAACGCTAGAGCCTGAGATGGCGGCAGTGCGCGAGAATTTGGAAGTGATGATGCGAAAACTGAAGCTGCAATTGAACCGTGAGTTTCGACCACCACCGGGCACGCCATGACGAATGATTCGTCTTTTGCGGCTTTGGTGCCATGATGCAGGATGGAAATGAAACTACTGAAGCTGCTAGGCAGTGAGGACTATATCCCCTCGAATGTGCCTGAGCTTCTCTCACAACTGGGTATGAAACCCAATCAACAGCAGGTGCTGCAAAGCCTGCTCAAAAGCCTGGAGAAACAGGGAAAAATCGTCCGCACCAAGGGCAATCGCTACATCGTGGCCAAGGAGGCGGATTTAGTTCCCGGTGTGATCCAAATCACACGCGGTGGCCGTGGCTTTGTGCAGCCAGATGAGGCGGGCATCACAGAGATCAGCATCTCGGACAACAACACGGGCACAGCGATGCATGGGGACCGCGTCTTGGTGCGTCTCGATGTGAAACCGGGGCAGCAGGACAAGAGCGGCAGCGTGGTGCGCGTGCTGGAGCGCAAGCGCACACAGTTTGTCGGCACCTTGCAGCGCTCGAAGCAGTTCCTGCACGTCACGCCGGATGATCCGCGACTGCCGGGTGCGATTTATGTGTCCGAACCACGCGATGTGGGCCGCAAGCCGAACATTGGCGACAAAGTGGTCGTGGAAATCACGCTGTGGGAATCCAAGCAAACGGCACCTGAAGGCGAGATCATCGAAGTACTCGGCCCGCCGGATGAGGAGGGCGTCGATATGCTCTCCGTGCTACGGCACTACAACCTGCCGCTGCATTTTCCCAAGAACGTGCTGCATGAGGCGCAGACGATTGCCAAATCGCGACCCGACAACCAACCTAGCGCGCAGGAGTGCGCCAACCGCGTCGATTGCCGATCACATAACGTCATCACGATTGATCCCGATGACGCGAAGGATTTTGATGATGCGATCTGCCTTCAAAAGCAGGGCGATCAGTGGCAGTTGTGGGTTCACATCGCTGATGTGTCGCATTACGTGATGCCGGGCAGCGCCTTGGATATCGAAGCCAAGAAGCGCGGCAACTCGACCTACCTCGTGGATCGCGTGATTCCGATGCTGCCGGAGGCGCTGAGCAATGAACTGTGCTCATTGAAGCCAAACGTGGACCGTTTGACGAAGTGCGTGGAGTTCGTGCTGTCGAAGGACGGCAAGGTGATCAGCTCGAAGTTTTATGCCGCCGTGATTCGCTCGAAGCGCCGCTTCACCTACAAGGAAGCGTTTGCCGCCATCCAAGTGCCGCCAGCGAATGAAACGGAGCAGATGCTGCACGATGCGCATGCCATGGCGCAGAAGGTGCGGCATCATCGCTTCAAGAATGGCTCGCTCGATCTCGATTTCCCAGAGAACAAGATCCGGCTCGATGAGCACGGCAAGGTGCTGCGCATCGAACGCATCGAGAACGATGTCTCGCATCAGTTGATCGAGGAATACATGCTGCTGGCTAACGAGGCCGTCGCAGGCCGTCTCATGGGCCTGGATCGACCTTCCGTGTATCGCGTTCACGAATCACCGAAGGAACAGCGGCTCAACGACTACCGTGAGAGCGTGCTGAGTCACCGCGTGCCGTGCGGCAACCTCAATCATCGCCCCGAGGTGCAGAAACTGCTCAGCAAGCTAGGCACGCTGCCGATTGGCCCCGCGTTGAAGATCGGCTTCCTGCGCTCGCTCATGCGTGCGCGTTACGCGGTGGAACCGCTCGGCCATTACGGCCTCGCGAAGACGATGTACACGCATTTCACTTCACCGATCCGTCGTTACGCTGATCTCGTCGTGCATCGCTCGTTGTTCGACAAAGTCGAGCTGCAAGTGGGCATTGCGAAGCAGATTGCCGATCACATCAGCACCACGGAAAAGAACTCATCCGACGCTGAACGTGACAGCAAGGAAGTGAAACTCTACGCCTATCTTAAAGCCCAGCTTGTCTCGAAAAAACCGCAGCCTTATGCTGCGCTCGTCACCGACGTGCGCAACTTCGGCTTCTTCGTCGATGTGCCCGATCTCGGCCTCAGCGGCGTCGTGCCACTCTCCGCGATCCCCGATGATTTCTTCATCTTCGATCCCGCCACCCGTCAGCTCACGGGTCGCCATACCCGCCGCGTGATCCGTCTTGGTGACAACCTCGTTGTGCAGATCTACAAGGTGGATAGCCTCAAGAAGCAGGTGGATTTTATGCTCGTGCCATCACGGGACAAATCGACCCGCCATGATTCTTCGGAGCGGCCAGAACGTCGCGGCCCGCCCCATCGCGAAGACCGTCAGGCACCGCCTCCGCGCAAGCCTGGGCATGGCCACAAGCGTGCACAGAAGCGGAGGAAGACATGATGGCGGTCAGCCCAAACCAACGGCATCACGCACGCGATTAAGCGTCTTGCGAGCAACGGCTCGGGCTTTCTCGGCTCCTTCGGCGAGAACTTTGTCCACATAACCCTTATCGGCTAGGATTTCGTCGCGGCGGGCACGGTAGGGCCCGAAGTAGTCGGTGACGCCTTGCAGGAGGCGTTTTTTGAAGTCGCCGTAGCCGACGCCGCCGTTGAGATGGTCGTTGACCATGGTGTCGTAATCAGCCTGCGAGGCGACGAGTTTGTAGAGGGCGAGGATGTTGCTGCCTTCGACGGGTTTGGGGGCTTCGACGGGTGTCGAATCGGTCTTGATGCCCATGATCTTCTTTTTGAGCGGTCCCGGCTCTTCAAACAGCGGGATGGTGTTGTCGTAGCTCTTGCTCATCTTTTGGCCGTCGAGGCCGGGGACGACGGCGGTGGATTCCTGGATGCGCGGATTGGGCAGCTTGAAAAGGCCGGCGCCAAAAGTCTCGTTCATCTTGATGGCGATGTCGCGGGTGACCTCGACATGCTGCTTCTGATCGCGGCCGACGGGGACGACATCGCTCTCATACAGCAGGATGTCCGCCGCCATGAGCACGGGATAGGCAAAAAGGCCGTGTGAGGCGCTGATGCCGTTGGCGATCTTGTCCTTGTAGCTGTGGCAGCGCTCCAGCAGGCCCATCGGCGTGACGGTGCTGAGAATCCAGGAGAGTTCGGTGTGCTCCGGCACATCGCTTTGGCGGAAGAAGACGCACTTCGTCGGATCGAGGCCGCAGGCGAGGAAATCGACCGCGAGTTCGCGCACATAGCCGCGCAGCGCCTTGCCATCGTGAACGGAGGTGAGGGAATGGTAGTCGGCGATGAAGTAGTAGGCGTCGCCCTCATGCTGCAGCTTGAGCGCCGGCTCCATCATGCCGAAAAAATTGCCGATGTGGAGTCTGCCGCTGGGTTGAAGGCCGGAAAGGATGCGCATAAGGCCGCTGATATGGCGGGGGGCTGCGTTCCCGTCAAGGTGTGCGCTTCGGCGGCACGATGAAGAGCGGCACAGTGGCCTTGTGGCGGAGAGAGTCGATGGTGCTGCCGTGGAGGATGTCGCCGATGAGGCGGTGGCCGTGGGAGGCGAGGGCGATGAGGTCGATGTGTTCTTCGTCGGCGACTTTGAGCAGCTGCACGGACGGTTCGCCGAGGACGAGGCGGATGCTGACGGTGAGATTCGTTTCCGTGCGCAGCTTGGCAGCGGTGGTTTCGAGGTAGCTCATGTCCTGACGCATCTCCTCGGATTCGGCGAGGTTGAGCTGGTCAAAGTTACGGGCGGCCCAGCCATCCGCGACGTGGACGAGCAGCAACTCGCTTTGCATCAACGTGGCGAGCGCGGTGATGGCGGGCAGCAGTTCCTGATCGGAGGCGCTGGTGTCGAGAGCGACGAGAATTTTGTGATACATGGCGTTAGATGCCCAGGGCGTTGATCCACGACTCAGGGGCAAAGAAGTCGAAGAGCATTTTTAAATTCAGCACGATGATGACAGCAGCGCTGATCCAGGCGAGCAGCTTGATCCACGCCGGATTGGCAAAGCGGCCCATCTTGGCTTTTTCATCGGTGAAGCGTAGCAGTGGGACGACAGCGAAGCTGAGCTGCATGGAGAGGATGACCTGGCTCCAGATGAGGAGATCGGTGGTGCGGCTTTCGCCGAACCAGCCGATGATGCAGACGGCGGGCACGACGGCGATGAGGCGAGTGATCAAACGCCGCAGCCAGGGCTTGAGGCGGATATTGAGGAAGCCTTCCATGACGATCTGACCAGCGAGTGTGCCAGTGAGTGTGGAATTTTGTCCGCTGGCGAGCAGTGCGACCGCAAACAACGTACTGGCGAGACCAACACCGAGCACTGGGCTGAGTAGCTTGTAAGCTTCCTGAATTTCCGCGACGTCCTGATGCCCGGTGCCGTGAAATGCGGCGGCGGCGACGATGAGAATGCCGCCATTGATGAAGAGCGCAAACATGAGCGCGAAGGTGGAGTCGATGGTGGCAAACTTGATCGCCTCGGCCTTGCCTTCGTCATCGCGTGCGAAATTACGCGTCTGCACGATGGAGCTATGCAGGTAGAGATTGTGCGGCATGACGGTGGCACCTAGGATGCCGATGGCGACGAAGAGCATCTCGCGATTTTTGAGGATAGCCGTCGATGGGATGAAGCCAGCGGCGATGCCAGCAAGGTCCGGCTTGGCAAACAGCATCTCGGCCGCGAAACAACCGCCGATGGTGAGGATGAGCGTGATGACGAGCGCCTCGACGTAACGGAAACCGCGATTTTGCAGCAACAGGACGATCATGACGTCGAGCGTGGTGATGACGCAGCCCCAGACGATGGGAATGCCAAACAGAAGCTGCAAACCGATGGCGGAGCCGACGACTTCAGCGAGATCGCAGGCGGCGATGGCGGCCTCGCATAGCACCCAGAGGCCCCAGACGACGGGTTTGGGATAATGATCGCGGCAGGCCTGGGCGAGATCGCGTCCAGTGACGACGCCGAGTTTCACACACAGGTGCTGCAGCAGAATGGCGATGAGATTGGAAATGAGAATAACGGAGAGCAGCGTGTAGCCATAACGCGCACCACCGGCGAGATCAGTGGCCCAGTTGCCAGGGTCCATATAGCCGACGGAGACGAGAAAGCCGGGACCGGCATAGGCGAGCATCTTGCGCCAAAACGTGCCGCCGGTGGGGACGTGTACGGAGCGGAAGACCTCGGGCAATGAATCGCCTCCTCGCGATTTCCAGCCTGGATCAGAAGGGTTTTGCATAGTGAGAGTGCGGTGAATCAGAAGCGGAATGAGATACCAGCAAAGGGATTGAGAACCTGCTGACCATTGAAGAACCAGTTCGCCCCGATGTCGAGTTGGACGTCGGGGGTGACTCGATACGTCAAACCACCATCGAACGCGGACTGCCAATAGCGCCCGTCTTCATAGAGATAGCCTTGATACGTTTCGACATAAAAAGCGAGACGCTCGGTCAAGTCGTGTCCCAGCGCGAGAGTGAAGGCGGGTTCAAAGTAACGCAGGCGTTCATCTGTCACGGCCATAGCGAGGAAGATGCTCGATCCGAGTTCCCAACCGCCGCCGATATCGAACTCCTGATTGATGGTAAGACCATACTCCCAGCCTCTATTACCCAAGCCTGTGCTAGCAGTGGGAGCTTTGACCCAAGGCAGGAGGGCCAAAGCATAGGAGCCGGAATCATTGCCCACCAGATTGGTTTTCACACGTAGGGTGACGTCTCCAACCCCGCTGTGTTTGCCGGCGAGGATGCCGTCGGTGTCATGGTCTCGCCGCAGCAGATGAGGAGCCCAGCCAAGTTGAATGTCGGTGTTATCGGTGATGCCGTATTTAAAGATAAAGTCACCCAAGGAGGTGTTTTCGGCCTGCTCACCCACACGGTAAGTGCGGCTATAGGAGATGAGATTGCTTTCCACCTGGAACCAGCCTTTCGGCACGGAGTGCGCCGATTCTGTCTGGTCCGGCCGGTCAGTGCTCAGCGGTCGTAGCGCTTTTTTCTCCCTCTCAATCAAGTCATCAGCCATGCCCCAGGGGCTGATGGCAGCGACAAGACAGGTAAGGAGAGGTTTTTTCATTCAGGCTAACTTAATTAGTCTAGGCTAACTTTACTTGCAACGGCAAAGATGGCATTCTTCATTGAACCGAGGTCCTAGCGCTCCATTTTCGCCCTTTCGCATGCCTGCAAAACGCAAAGAACATACCAGCCACCTCGGTTCGCCCGCCATTGAGGACTACCTCGAGCAGATTCACAACCTGATTGGCTCCAAGGGCTACGCCCGCGTAGTGGACATCGCCCAGAACCTCGGCATCTCACAGGCCAGTGTGACCAACATGATTCAAAAGCTCGATGCGGAGGGCTTCGTCGTCTATGAGCGCTATCGCGGTGTTGTGCTGACAGCGGAGGGTAGCAAGGTCGGAGCCGAGATTGCTCGAAGGCATGAGGTGCTGACCCGATTGCTTGCTGGCTTCGGCCTCGATCCCACAACCGTGCATGAGGATGTGGAAGGCATGGAGCATCACATCAGCCGCCAGACGCTCGCCGTACTGACACTCCTCATGGAAGAGTTGGAGGGAAACACGGTCCTGATGCGCAAGTTGAAGCGCAAACTGGTCAGTATGGGTTAATACGGCTGTCAGAATTGTATCTGGGTCGAGTCGAAGAAGTGAAATTAGAGTGATAACGGTTCACTCTATCCTTCGTATTCCTAGCAAGTCCTGAAACAACGATGAACTGGCGTCTGTCCATCCTTTCCATTTTTTTGATACTCTCCTTGAGTGCGGAACTCTGTTCCGCACCGGGCGTAGCTATGGTAAAGGATCAGCCGCACTCGGTCTGCGTGTTGGATGATAGCCTTGAGGATGTGACCGAAAGCAGTGAAAAAGGAGAGTCTGTCACAGCTTTCGTCTTCCCTTGGCAGTGTGAGGTTTGGGTGAGTCTTGAATGCATGATGATGGCCATGGAGTCGTCAAATCATGCTGGTGAAGCAGTGAGAGGGCATGTGGGAATACGTCTGCATCGCTTCTTGTGTGTGGAGCGCTGCTGAAATAGCAGGCCTATTCCTCCTGACACTCTCTATACGGCTGGGTCGATCCGACCTCCATCACTCTTTGCCGCTGCTTCCTTCACAATCGGGGTCACACCATCTAACCACTCTTTTTATAAACTTCCGTCTCTCAATTCTTTTTAGTCTCATCTTCGCCAGCATTCTCTCCGCTGGTGATGTTACAATAGCTGTCAAAGTAGACAGTGAAAATAAATCCGCCGAAGCCAAAGCCGTGGAAAAAACACGCGTCCACTGGCTCAATATCCGTGTCACCAACAATACCGGCTCAAAACTGGAGGGTCTGACGCTGAAATGGAAACTCTATGCGGCCAACCTTCAGCGCGGACACGATGACGTTATCGTAGAAAAATCCGGTGACATGAACATCAGCGTGGATGCCAATGGCAGATTTGCAGACATCACCACTCCCAAGGTGCCCTTCACCTACACGCCACTGCATTCGGAGAAGAGTGGCTCTAGCAGGCGAGCCACATACAAAAAGGTCGATGAATCCGGTCATCGCTACCACGGCTTCCATGTACAGGTAATGAACGGGGACACCGTCATCGGTGAAGCCATCAGCAACGAATCGCTGCGCCACCTGAAGTAACTTTTGCCTCCAGTTTTTGCTACGGGCAAATGTGCCGGTGGGCGGCGGTGGTTAGTCGAGCTATCCCGCCCTCCGGCATCAATACATCCTTTAAAAGCTCATCTCACGTTTGTTCATGTTCCGTTGTCCTTCATTCAAATTCCTCGTTTTCTCCATCAGCGCTTTGGTTTTGCTCTCCTCCATCGCATCGGCTCAGCAGAATCTTTTCAACGTTCCCAGTGGCATCATCACTCCTAAAGGAGAGCTGTTTTTCCAGCAGCAGTTCAACCTTGGAAAACTGTCGGGCACTAGTAACACCTCGACGGCTATTGGCCTTGGAGATGGCTGGGAGGTCGGCCTAAACCTGCTCGATCTCTATATGTATGACCACAGTGCACCGAAGAATGCGTCTTTGCCGACAGCTAGCGTCCAAGGAAACCCTGACTTGATGGCGAATGTTCAAAAAGGTTTTGAACTGACGAACTTTTGGGAAACTGCTGTCGGAACCCAGGCCGGTTTCAATCCCACGAAAAATCACCAAAACATCCAGTTTCAAAATTTCTCCTGGTGGATCAATGCCTTCGAATGCCCCGGCCACAAAGAGTTCGGCAAATGGTATCTAGGAACATACTATGCTAACCATGCTTACGCAGGTGGCGGCAATCGAATAGGAGCCATGATTGGCGGCGAAATCCCCATTGTGGAAGACAAGCTCTCTTTTCAATTCGATGCCTTGCTCGGCACCAATGACCTCAGTGTCGCGGTGCTCGGCGCAGTGTACACGTTTGATAGCCGCTGGCAGTTGTCGCTGGGCCTGCAGGTGCCTTCCCCGGGCTCAGCCAATGAGAAGGGCATCGTGATTGAATTCACTTACCCCGGCCTGCCGTTGCACAAAAAGCAGCTGTAACATGCCATTGATGAGTGCTGGAATGTCATACTTGGAACGTTTATAGAAATCGCGTCATGACAACTTCGCGCCATTTGCACCAACACAGCACGCTCAGGCGGGCGGTGCATGTGTTGCTGCTGCTTGGCTGGCTACTCTCCAGTCATGGTGTCGCTCCAGCACTGTGCCTGGTTGCCGCCTTGGTGGATGGTGATCATGTCGTCAAAGTGGGAGTCTCTGTGGAAGGCGAAATGACGGTGGTGCTTTCTCATGCCGTGGATTCGCAGGCTGGCAGCCTCAATGACCATGATCTGCTCTGCTCGATTCTGATGGTCTTTGCGCAGGAGCCGCCATTTGGCACGCCTGATCACATCCTGGCCTTCAAATCCGTTAATGATGCGTCACGCGCCGAGCGTGGCGCCAGTTCAGTCCACACGGTGGCTAAGATAGTGCCGCCGCCTGTATTCGTGTTGCAGACTCAAGTGCTTGCGCCTGTCCTTGCATGCGTTGGAGCACGCGCTCCTGCTCCAGTTTGGTCCCCTGGTCTCGCTTTGCGGGCCGGCAGGATGATCATGCTGTGTTGATCGCGTTGGAATTGCCAGATCAGAGTCCGCGAACGGGCTCCAGACCGCACACGCACTTGTGTGGCGGTGCAAATTCTCAAACTTTTTAAACATCAACGCGCATGCACTCCAAATTCTCCATCACCTGTTTCTCACTACTACTCCTTCTGCCAGCGATCAGCTCGGCAGCCCCTGTCTCCGTCAATTCTCTCGTTCTCAAGGCACTCGCCACGCATCCTGAACTTCGTTATTACGAGGCGCAGATCGGTGTTGCCGAAGGTGGCAAAACCAAAGCTGGCGAAATCAAAAACCCCGATCTCATGACCGGTGTCGGCAACTGGCGCGTGCACGATCTCGCCAGCAACAATTTGACCAACGGCCCCACCTGGGCGGTTCAGCTCACGCAAACTTTCGAGTGGCCAGGTCGTCTCTCGTTGCGCAAAGCTATCGCGCAAAAAGACGTCGAGCTCGCGTTGCTCGGCTTGGAACAATTCCGCACGGCGCTTGCTGCTCGCGTGCGCACCATCTCGTGGAAAATGCTCGTCGCGCAGGAAAAAACCCGCGTCACCGAGGAAGTGGCGAAACGCTTCAAATCCCTCTCTGACGTGCTTCTTCAGCGCGATCCCGCTGGCGCCGCGCCGCGTCTCGAAGCGCGCATCATCCAAGCGAGCGCCCTCACACTCGGCTCCGAGGCCACACTCGCTAGAAACGAACTCGAAGCCGCCCGTTTCGAATTGAATCAGCTCCTCGGTGAGAGGGCCGAGCACCCGCTGGAACTGCGCATGGAAAACCTCACACTTAACCCGCCACCGGCGCTCGAATTCCTCCTCGCCGAGGCGCGGCGCAAGAACTTCGACCTCCGTGCCCGTTTTCTGGATGTCGAGCAGCAGGGCTATCATGTGGACCTTGCCAAAAACGAGCGCTGGCCCTCCATCACCGTGGTTCCCTACATCCAGAAGCAGACGAACAACACGCGCGAAACCCAGGTCGGCATCGGTATTTCCATCCCGCTGCCCCTTTGGAACAGAAACAAAGGCGCCATCGACGCGGCAAAAGCTAAAGAAGTTCAGGCCGAGGTCATGCTCACCGCGCAATTGCGCCAGCTTGAGCGCGATGTGGCTGCGCAGGCCAGTCATTACCGCCTCCACGTCGAAGAACTCATCAAATGGCCCACTGACACGCTCGACAGCTTCCGCAAGGCCGCTGCTGAGGCTGACGAGCACTACCGTCTCGGCGCGTTGCCGCTCGCGACCTACACCGAACTCCAGCGTCAATATGTTGGCTCAGTCAACGCCGTGCTCACATCGCAGCTTGGTGCTGTGGATGCACGTCTGCAGCTTGAGCAGCTCACAGGCACCAAGCTGGCGCAATAAGCCGCGTCGCATTCCGAAACTTTCGCCTTTGCGACCATGCTCAATTTCATTCTTGAATTCTCCGTCCGGCAGCGCGCTCTCGTGCTGCTCGGTGCCTTCGGCCTGCTCGGCGCAGGACTCTATTCACTCATGCATCTGCCCATTGATGCGGTGCCGGATCTCACCGGACCGCAGGTGCAGGTAAACGTCGCTGTGCCAGCCCTTGCTCCCGAGGAATCCGAGCGCGCGGTCACACGCCCCATCGAAATGTCGCTCTCCGGCATGCCCGGTGTCACGGATTCGCGTTCCATCACCAAATTCGGCCTTAGCCAGGTCACCATCGAGTTTGAAGACGGCACCGACATCTTCAGCGCGCGCCAGCTCGTCAACGAACGCCTCACCAGTGTCGTTCAAGATCTGCCACCCGGCAGTGTCTTGAGTCTTGCGCCGATCAGCACCGGTCTCGGCGAGATTTTCTACTACACCGTGCATTGGAAGAAGGATGCCAAGGAACGCCCCGCTGATGAACGCGAGGGCTTGATGCGCTTGTGGGAAACACATGAGTACATCGTGAAGCCCATGCTGCGTACGGTGCAGGGCGTCGCTGAGATCAACAGCAACGGCGGTCATCAGCGGCAGGTCACCGTTGAACCCATGCTCGACAAATTGAAGGCCGCCAATATGACCGTCGGTGAGCTTGCCAGCATCATTCGTGGCAACGTTGAAAACGCAGGTGGTGGTGTCATCAACCGCGATGGCGAGCAGATGACCATCCGCAGTGTCGGTCGAGTCAGCACCGCAGAAGAAATCGCCAACCTGCCGATCAAGTTCGGCGCAGCCGTGGAGCCGCTGCGGGTCAAAGATCTTGCCAAAGTGCAGTGGGGAGCCGGTTTCCGTGGTGGTGCGGCCACCATGGATGGTGAAGAAGTCGTGCTCGGCACCGTGATGATGCTCATGGGCCAGAATGCCCGTACCGTTTGCCATCGCGTCGCCCCACGGCTCGAAGAAGTCCGCACCAAACTGCCCGCAGGCATGGATGTGACCGTCGTTTATGAGCGTTCCGATCTCGTTGAGGCCACCGTTGGCACCGTGGAGAAAAATCTCGTCGAAGGTGCCATGCTGGTCATCGTCGTGCTGCTCGTGCTGCTTGGAAACTGGCGTGCCGCGCTCATTGTGGCGCTGGCCATTCCGCTTTCATTCCTGTTCGCCATCTGTGGCATGGTGCAGGGCGGCTGGTCGGGCAACTTGATGAGCCTCGGTGCCGTCGATTTCGGTCTCATCATCGACGGTGCCGTCGTCATGGTCGAAAACATCGTGCGCAGGATCGGCATGAAGCAGCACCACCTTGGCCGTGTACTTACGCGCGAGGAACGCTCTAGGGAAGTGCTCGCGGGCAGCAAGCAGATGGCCAGTCCCATGTTCTTCGGCGTGCTGATCATCACCATTGTCTATCTGCCCATCCTCACGCTCACCGGCATCGAAGGGAAAATGTTCCGCCCTATGGCCGTCACCGTGATCTTTGCCCTCGCAGGCGCTTTGCTGCTCGCTCTTACACTCATGCCGGCGCTCTGCTCGTTCTTCCTCGGTGGCAACGTGGCCGAAAAAGAGAATTTCATCATCGCCGGCATCAATCGTGTGTTCCAACCCATGCTGCGTTTCGCTCTCAAGATGCGCTGGCTCGTCACGCTTATCGCCGTGGGTTTCTTCGCGTTCTGCGGCTGGCGATTCGCTAGTCTTGGTGCCGAGTTCGTGCCAAAGCTCGATGAAGGATCCATCGCCGCGATGATCTATCGCAAGGTAGGTATGAGCCTCACTGAATCGGTGCATGAGGATCTGGCACTCGGCAAATTGGTGCGCGAAAAGTTCCCGCAGGTCACCTCCTTCTTCAGTCGCAGCGGCACCAGCGAAGTCGCCACGGATCCGATGCCGCCGAACGAAACGGACTTCTACGTCTTCTACAAACCGCTCTCCGAATGGCCTCAAGGCCCCGGCCTGCCCACCACCAAGGCCGAACTTTGCGCCGCCATCGAGAAGGAAGCCCTCAGCGAGCATGAAGGTCAGACCATCGAGTTTGGTCAGCCCATCGAAACACGCTTCAACGAGATGATGGAAGGCACCAAAGCTGAACTCGCTGTGCGCATCTATGGCATCGACTTCGACATCCTCGAAAAGCTCGCGGGACAAGTCCGCGATATCATCAATAGCACTCCCGGAGGCGAGGCGGAACTCGAAACCGACGGCCGCACCAGTACCGTCGTGCTTGCGGTGAAGCGCGAAGTGCTCGGCAAATACAACGTGCCGCTCGCCGAGTTGAACCGCGCTGTTTCAGCCGGTCTCGGTGGCGAAGTCTCAGGCCAGGTCGTCGAAGGCAACCGCAAACGCGACATTGTCGTGCGCTTGCCGGAAGATGAACGAGCCAAGGAAGCAGTCATGCGCGCCCTGCCTCTGCGTGTCGGTGACTTCGGCATGATCTCGCTCGGTGATGCCGTCGATATTCGCACCGAGAAGACCGTGGAGCCCATTCGCCACTCCCGCACGCAACGCCGCGCCGCTTTGCTCGTGAATGTGGTTGGCGGACGCGACATGGAAGGTTTCGTCAACGAAGCCTCGGCACGCATCAGCAAAGAGGTGACCTTCCCCGAGGGCTACAGCTTCGAGTTCGGCGGCACCTTTGAAAACCTCAAAGAAGCCCGCGCACGCCTTGCCATCGTCGTGCCGACAGCGCTCGCGTTGATCCTGATGCTCATCTTCTTCGCCTTCGGCAGCCTGCGGCAGACCTTCCTCGTCGCCACTGGCATTCCGCTCGCCTTGACCGGCGGTGTGCTGGCCTTGTGGCTGCGCGGCATGCCCTTCAGCATCACAGCTGCGGTCGGCTTCATCGCGTTAAGCGGTGTCGCCGTGCTCAACGGCCTCGTGCTCGTGAATTACTTCAACGAACTCCGCGAGGAAGGCATGAACGTCCGCGATGCCGTGCTCAACGGCGTCGCCACGCGATTGCGACCCGTCATGATGACCGCTCTCGTCGCCGCGCTCGGCTTCGTGCCCATGGCACTCGCCCACGGCCCCGGTGCCGAAGTTCAACGCCCACTCGCCACCGTCGTCATCGGCGGCATCATCAGTTCCACCCTGCTCACTTTGCTGCTGCTGCCGATGCTGTATGACTGGCTGGAGCGCGCAGCGAAGAAGGATGGATGACTGACCGGTCTGGAGTCAAACGAACGGCGCAATGGGCACGCCGCGTTTGGCTCCGGTGCCGCCGTAGATGTTGAAGCTGCCGCCATTGCCGGCGGAAATGAGGTCTTGGGGTGACACGCCCATCAGTTTTCCAATCGTGGCGTGGAAATCGAGGACGGTGACCGGGTTTTCGATGACTCGGGTGCCGGTCTCGTCCGTCTTGCCGTAGGCCTGGCCGCCTTTGACACCACCGCCGGCGATGAACGATGAAAAGGCGATGGGATGATGATCGCGGCCGCTACCATTGATTTTCGGTGAACGACCAAACTCGGTGGTGAGGACGACGAGCGTGCTTTCCAGCAGGCCGCGTGCTTCCAAATCTTCCAGTAAAGTGCTTACAGCATCATCCACGGCTTTGGCGAGCACCTCGACCGTCGCGAAGTTATTGGAATGCGTGTCCCAGCCGCCGAGTTCGATTTCGACGAACTTGGTGCCGCGTTCGACGAGTCGGCGTGCCAGCAGGACGCCCTGGCCGAAGTAGTTTTCGCCGTAGTCGCGTGCCAGTTTGCCTTTTTCCTGGGTGAGGTCAAAGGCGTCGAGATCCTTGCTGGTCATGAGTTTGATAGCATCAGCAAAAACATCGGAGTGCGCCTTCACCTCGGGCATTGGAAAGCGCTTGAGGAAATCGCCATTGAGCTTCTCGGCGAGACCACTGCGTTTGCGAAGGTTTGTCATGGAGTCGCCCTGCTGAAGCTGAGTGTGCTCCAATCCCTTGCTGGCATCGAGCACGGGCACCGGTGCGTAGCGTGCGTCCATGAAGCCAGCACCGGGATGACCGGCGAGATCGGCGAGGCGGATGTAAGGTGGCAGCGTGGAAGCACCTTGCGTGACCTGTCGAGCCACCCAGGCACCGAGCGCGGGATGTTTCATGGTGGCGGAGACTTCGTAGCCGGTGAGTACTTTGTAGGTGCCGGGCTCGTGCGCGCCCTGCGTGTGATGCATGGAACGCACGACGGCGATTTTCTTACCGTGCTCCGCAAGCTTCGGAAAGAAACCCGAGATCTGCAGACCGTCTGCCTTCGTCTTGATGGTGCGCGTAGAGCCTTGATAACCTGCTGGTGCATCCGGCTTCGTGTCAAAGGTGTCGATGTGGCTCATGCCGCCGCGCATGGTGAAGTAGATAACGTGGCCGGCGAATTTCGGTGCGCTGGTCTCCACAGCGCGGGCGAGCATCGCAGGCGGCACGAGGCTGACGCCGAGGCAGGTTTTGGCCATGCGGGTGATGAACTCGCGGCGGGCGAGATCATCGAGTCGGTTGAGAGGATGATGCATGAGGATGGCGGTTACTTTTGAAACATAAACTCGGCGGTGGAGAGCAGCATGCGGGCGAGCGCCTTGGCGTTGCGCGTTTCTCCCAGCGTTTCCTGACAGGCGTCGATCTCCTCTTGCGTGGGTTCGCGGGTGAGCACGGCGAGAAATGCGGCACGGGCAGCATCGCGGATGTTGTTGGCACTGCGCAGGCTGTCGGAGAGCGGACTACCGGAGCGCGCGACGTGATCAAAGAAACTGCTGTTCAGCATGAGCAGCGCCTGTGGGACGGTGGAGGCGCCCCACGCATCGCCAATGAAGTCACGATTCCCCTGGCCGAACATGCGCAGGAAATGACCGTCCGGTGTGGGCTGCGGCAGCTCCGAGGCGCGCTCCAAGCCGCCCCCGGCGAACTCGTTCGCCATCTCCTTGCGCAAACGCGCACGGCGCTGCTCAGCCTTCATCTCACGCTCCTCCTCGCTGGCCATCTTGCGTGCCACATTGGTCACATCACTGGCTTTCTTGGAACCGACGGCAGCTTCGAGCGCGGTGACGCCGGGTGGATCGAAGTTCAGTTTCACGTCGAGATCTTTGACTGCGAGCGACATCATCGAATCCCACACTTGTTCAGAACTCAAACGGCGCACGACCGGGCCAGGGAAGCGATAGACAATCTCAGCGTCCTGCGGCGGCATGCTGGCCTCGCGTTGATAAGCCTTCGTGAGGCAGAGGATGCGCAGAATCTGCCGCATGTCGTATTTCGCCTCACGCACCACATGCACGAGGTACTGCGCGAGGTCGGGGTTCGCGCAGTCGGCGATCTCGCGCACCTGATCGACACGTCCCGCGAAGGGCATACCGAATAGTTTGGTCCAGAGGCGATTCACCAGTGCAAGGCTGAAGCGCGTGTTCTGCGGTGACGTGACCCACGCGGCCAGCGTTTCCGCCGGACGTGCGCGCGCAGGCGGCGGCTCACCATAGAGAACGGCGGCGGGGATCACATCGCCGGGTTTGCCATCAGGATATTGATAATCATCTGGTAGCACGGCGAGTTTACCTTCGCCATTCACGACACCGGCACCACCTGCAGCACGTTGCAGTGCAAGCAGCGCCTCTTTGATGCGCTCATACTTCTGCTGGCGCTCGTAATTCATGCCCGCCATAGCCAAGCGATCATAACGTTCGGCGGCTTCTTTGATTTTGTCTGCTTCGACCGTGCCGACAGTGGCATCTTCGGATGCGGTCTTGATGCCGGAGGTCCAGGCAAGGAATTGGTGGTAATCTTTGCGCGTCCAGCGGTTGAAAGGATGATCATGGCACTGGGCGCAGGAGATTTGCGTGCCGAGGAAGAGTGTGGCGGTGCTTTCGATGTTTGCGGCACGGTTCTCGCCATCGCGCAGGTAATAACCCGCCGCTGGCGCACGCCAGCCGTAGCCTTCGGGACTGAGAAGTTCGCGCGTCCAGACATCGAAGGGCTTGTTGTCGCGGATGCTCTGCTTGATCCATGCGAGATAAAAATCTCCCTGCACGCCCTCGGCGAGGTCATCCTTCGCGCGCAACAGATCGCACCAGTAGTTGAACATGTGGCTGACGTGGCCGTTGGAGGCGAGCAACTCGTTGATCACTCGGGTGCGCTTATCGGGTTCCTTCGCGGTGAAGAAGCGCTTTGTTTCGTCCACGCTGGGAATGCGGCCGACCAGATCGAGGTAAACGCGACGCAGCCAAGTGGCCTCGCTGGCAAGCGGTCGCGGCTCCTGCGCGTGTTTGGTGAGATCCGCTTCGATGAGCTGATCAATGCGCGCGGCGACGGCTTGCAGTTTGGAAACATCCACCGCTTCGTTTTGCGTCGAAATCGTGACCTCCTTGGCTCGAGTCGAGGTCCAGGAGCCGAAATTCGCACCTTCATCGACCCAGCGGCGGATGAGGGCGATTTCATCCGTGCTGAGCGGCTTGCCTTCGTTCGTCGGCGGCATGAGATCGTCATCGTCCTTCTTGAGCGAGATGGATTTCACCAGCGTGCTTTTGTCCGGCTTGTGCGGCAGCACGAGATTGTCCGAGCGACTTTTTTCGCGGATCAGTTCGAGGTCATCGAGACGCACGCCGCCTTTGGGCTTCTTCAGTTTGCCACTGTGACATTCAAAGCAGGAGCGTTCGAAGATCGGCAGCACATGCTTTTCAAAATTGACTTTCGTGGAGACGTCGGGAATAACGAAAGGCATCTCGGCCGTGGGTTTGGAGGCGAGATTCATCGACGGCACCTTGGACTCGACTACGATGGTTGCTGGTTGTGGAGAAGGCGGCTTTGTTTCGGGCTTAGGCTGTTTCTCCACGATCGCTGGCGCAGGAGTTTGAGAAGGAACGGTCAACGTTTTTGCCACTGGCTCCGGCTTGGGCGTTGTGGTGATCGGCGGCAGCGTTGGAGCAGGTTTTGAAGATGGAAATGAAAAGATAATGGCAGGGACGGGCTTCGGTGCCTGCGCAATGATGTGACCGTGGAGGATGACGCGCTGGCCGGTGCGCTCGGCGACGGTAGGGCCGAGATCGAGCCAGAGAAACACGTCCGGCCACGCCAGCGTGCCGCTGATGAAGCCGATGAGCACTGCGGCAGCGGCCGTGGTCCAGCGCGGCATCGCGGTGAACCATCTCCGCTGTTTACGCGCACCAATCGTTGCCGCTTCGATGCTGAGCATGAGATCCTCGACCGGAGACACGCCCACGCTGGCTTCGATGGCCTCCGCCAGTGCCGCAGGCGTGTCGATTTTCTCAAGAGCCACACGCAGCAGCGCATCCATGCGGAGTTGCTGCTCCAGCTCCTTGAGCGTGTCAGGATCGGCTGCCAGCGCCTTCCAGTCGTCGTTGGCAAGCACACCCTCCAAGGCCTTGTCGATGATTTCGTCGTCGTTCATGCCGGAGTTTGCTGAAGCTGGGATTCGATGCACTTCCGCAGTTGCTGGCGCACACGCATCAGCAGCGTACGAACCGCCAGCGTGCTGCGGCCGGTGCGCTGGGCGATTTCATCGCTGCTAAGCTGTGCTTCATAACGCAGATCCAAAACAGTGCGCTGGTGATGTCGTAATTTCTCGATGCAGGCGGCCAAGTGATCCGACTCGTCGCTCACTGGCTTGTCCACGGTCTCCAGCGCCATCTCCCAGCGCACCATCTCTGAGTAGCGCTCGTGTTTGACCGATTCGCGTGCATACGCCTTCAGCCGATCACGCAGCAGATTGTGCGCAATGCTGCGCAACCAAGGCTGCATTGAGCCGGTGGTGAAATCGGTGATGTTTTGATAAGCGAAGACGAAGGCATCGTGCGCGACTTCGTCGATCAGGTCTGGAACCGGCGCACGCAGGGCTAGGAATGAGCGCAGTGGCTGGAGGTGACGCTGCATGAGCGTGCGAAACGCCGCATCACCACCGTCTTCGACCTGTCTTGCCAGGAGGGAGTCAGCGGGAGCGGCGGATTCGTCGAGAGGAGCCATGCACAGTGGATATGGACGCTCGGAGCCGGAGTGTGGCAGAAAAATTTCGGCCGTTCTGATTCGTCATCTCAGCGTGCGCCGGGATAACCCGGCGGTGGCGGCGGAATGCCCGTAGGCGGTGCCTGGGTGCCGTAGCCGGCTGGTGGAGCACCGTAGTTCGTGCGCGGTGGGCTGCTGTAGTTCGTTGCAGGTGGCGCCCCATAGCCAGCGGGAGCAGGAGCGCTATAGTTAGCGGGGGCTGCACCGTAATTCGGCGGCGGCGGGGTCGGCGCGTTTTGGCCGAAACCACCGGAGGATTGCTGCTGGCCGGGAATCGTCTTCGCGGTCACCGTCACATCGCTGATCTGATGGTAGGGGATTTGGATTTGCTCGGCGGCAGCGCGGGAGAGATTGATGATGCGGTTCGGATAGCTGGGGAAGCGATCATTGACGATGACCTTCACCGTGCGGCCGTTGAAGTTGTTTTTCACCTTCACCTCCGTGCCGAAGGGAAGTGAGTTATGCGCAGCGGTCCAACCTTGCGGATAATACACCTGACCGGAGCTGGTCATATGCCCCGCATAATGATCCGCGACATAGGAGGCGTAGCCACGTGCCTCGTAGGCAGGTGGCGCGCAATTTACCAGCACGGCCGGCAACGCGATGGCAAGGAATCGAAGGAGCGCGGAGGTGTTCATGATCTGCTAGTAGCGAGCATAACCGAATTGGCACGCTGCACAATCTCGGCAATGATCTGCCGGTGAAAAGACGCTTTATCATCGCCGGGATTCTCTTGCTGCTGCCGCTTGCGGCCAGTTGGTGGGCCGCCGACCAGCTTGCGCATCCGCCGCGTCGGCCCTTGCAGGATTTTCATCGCGAGTTTATCGCCAATCCGTCAGCGCATGGCGTGGTGTTGAAATCCTTTGCCTGTGCCGACAACACGCCCTGCCTCTTGTGCGAGCCTGCTCCATCTGGCGTGCTGGGAAAACGTGGGCAGGTGGTTCGCGAGCAATTGGCGAAGAAAAACATCTCACTGCCGTCGCCTGGAAATATCATCGGTAATCTCGTGCTCATGCATGGACGCCGTGGCCGCAAGGAGGACGACCTGCTCATCGCGGAACGCTTCTGTGCCGCCGGATTTCGCTGCATTTTGCCCGACCTGCCCGCGCATGGCGATCATCCGGGCACCGTGGCCTGCTACGGTGTGAAGGAAGCACACATCCCGGCGATGGTGTTGCACGAGGCGGCGGCGAAGTTTGGCTTTGAAGCGAAACCGGCAGGCATCATGGGCCTGTCGATGGGTGGAGCCGTCAGCATTCGCGCTGCGGCTGAAAAGGATGCGCCGTGGCGCGCCGCCGTGCTGGTTTCGACGTTCGATACGCTGGAAAACGTGGTGCAGCATCAAGCGTCGGGTCTTGTGGGCGAAGCTTGCGGAGCAGTTTGGCAAAACCTCACCGGCCGGCTGTTTGCATGGAAAACGGGCATGCCGCTCAACGCCGCGAACTCCATCGCACTCGTCTCAGCGTTGCATTGCCCGACGCTCATCGCCCATGGCACGGCGGATCGAGTGATCCCCATCGAATGTAGCCACCATCTGTATACAGCATTGCCATCCGGCATCGAAAAACGCTGGATTGAAATCCCCGGTGCGGATCACAACAACGTGCTCATCACTGACTTTCCGATCTATGCCGAAATGGCGGAGTGGATGCTGCGCTACGTGCCGGATTCGCCTTGAGGCGGTGGGGTTCGCAATTCCACGCCGCCACAATCGTTGCATGCGGTCATGCCGGTTTGAAACTCAGCGCCACAACGTGGGCAGTTGGGCAGTTTTGTGTCGGTTGGTGGATCGTAGTCGCTTTCTTCGACGTTTTCGTGCTGGAAGAATGTCTGGAATGCTTCCGCTTCGAGCGGCAGCGTGTCATTTTGCGACCAGCCAGGAATGTAGCGAGCTTCGCGCCAGAAGTTGCGAGCGGCCTGGAGCCAGGCTTTTTCATCCAGCAGTCCACGCCACGCAAGCGGGTGCGGTGGTTCTTGATCGGTGGTGAGACTCACTGCATCTGCTGCACGCATGGCAAGCTGCGGCAGTAAGGCGATGCCGAGCGCACGCCAGCGGCGGTGTGGGATGCTCACCGTCATTTTGCGCGTCGTGCGCAGGAACAGCCATGATTGGATGATTTGCAGCAGCAGCAGCACTGCGGCAGCGCCCAAGACCAACAGGCTATCGCCAAAGCGATGATAGAACACGCTGATAACACCGAAGCACCACATGAAATGGATCGTGGCGAGCATGCGCAACGAACGCGTGAGCTTCGCGGCTTCGATGGCGGCATTCGTGGCAGCTTTCGTGTCGAGTGAGATGCGTGCGTGTTTCAGAAAGGCGCTGCAACGCTGATCCGGCTTCATGCCGCGCCATTCAGCGAGGCGCTGCTGCCAGATTTTCGCAAGCGTGTGTGATGGTAACCGCACGCAAGTACTGGCATCGAGATGCAGCGTGTTTTCCTCGACACGCAGGCTGAATTTATCCCACGCGAGATTCGTGCTCATGCTGTCGCTCAATCGAACGCGTAGTGAATCGAGTTCAGGAACGAAAAGCCATGGCAGTGCGAGGGTGTGTGCCTGAAGTGGAGGCAGCGGAGCGAGTAGCAATGGTGAGCCGCCGCCAATTTGAAAACGTGACCACGGCCTAATCGAACCCCAGCGCGATGTATCCGCGCCTGCGGCCATCCATGCGGTGGACGGCACGAGGCGCAGGCATTCGATGAGATACAGCAGTGCGAACACTGCGAACAGCGTCTGGCCGTCAGTCATGTGCTAGACGTCAGGTGGCTGCTGGCGTGCGCCAAAGAGCTTACCGAGCAGTTTTTTCAAACCGGCCAGCACACCGACAACGAGAACGATCGCTGCCTTACCCAATTTGGCAAAGAATACGCCCAGTTGTGCGAACAAACCCATCTTTGAAGCCACCAGCACGCCCGTGCCAGCGATCAGCGCAGTGAGGCCATATTTCGCCACTTTGTCGCCTTCGCGGAATTCAGCATAGCGTTGGCCTTCCACATACTCAAAACCGCCCATGATCTGCTGGAACTCCGTTAGCAGCGGTTGCAGTTCATCTGGGCCACAGACCAACTGCACCTCCATGACACCTGTTCTGCCGAGCAGACGCGTTTCATAATTGATGGAGACGCCGCCGGACTTCACGCTTTTGACCTGCAAGGCCCATTCCAAGGTATGTGTCTTGTCGTTGTAGCGTGGTGGAATGGCCCAGCCCTCCAAGGCAAGTTCATTCAGCCCGCGTTCTTTGCGCACTTCGTTGGAGGCCGCCACTTGCTCCCGTTTGGTTTGCAGCAGGGCATCGGCGTCGATCTTGTCCTTCTCATCGTCCTTCACATGACCAGCATCGTCGTAGCTGAAAATGATCCACGGGCCAAAGCCCTCAGTGGTGAGCATCCCTGAGGCAGAGGCCATGGGCAGATTGCCAAACAGCTCCAGCACCTTGCTGGTGGCACTGCCGTGGGTGAAGCGGTAGCCCTTCGGAATGGCGACCTTGGCCATGCCGCCTAGATCTCCCGTGCCTTCACGGACCCAGCCGATCTTTTCCATAGCATCGAGGAGTTTCTTGTCCTCCCCACTCATGCCTTGATCGGCGGGTTGCTGAGCGTGGAGAGAGGAAAAAACTGCCAGAAAGGCTAGCAGCACGACAGGAGAAGGGAATAAGCGCTTCATGCGGCTTCAGTCTCGTAGGTGCGGCATGAAACCGTCAAGACGAGGTTTTCACCCAACGCATCTTTTGGCAGGCGCTGGCTCAGCGTTTTTCGTCCGTGCCATTCGTGGCCTGGCCGCCGCGCATCTTGGCCTTCAGGCGTGACCAAAAATCATCTTCCTGCTTCGGCTCGTCTTTGGAAGTGCTGGAGCCACTTTTGAAGGAAGGCACGTCCACGCTAGCGGTGTGTGAGCCGTCGCTGTTCGTGTCAGCCAACGCCCGGCCATAAGGTGCGAAGTTGTTTACCGGCACGTCGTATTTCTGCATGCTGGAGGAGAGCACGCGGCGTGCGTTGATGAAGGCGGTGGGACTGAAGTAGTTCGAGGAATCACGGGCGAACTGCGAGCGGTTCATGCCGATGTGAAGGTTTTTGCGCACTTCGAGGTGCAAGTGCACCGGGTACATGCCGTTGTTGCCGCCCATCGTGCCGACGAGTTGGCCTTTTTCGACCAATTCATGCAACTTCACCTTACGCTCATGCAGATGGGCGTAGAGCGAGTCCACCATCGCGATCTTGCCGTCGGCCTCGCGGAAGATATGACGCACAAGGATGCAGTTGCCCCAGCCGACGCCGATGTTTTGAGAAAAAATCACCACACCGCGGCCGACGGCGTAAATCGGCACGCCGAGGTCACTGTCACCGCCACCACGGCCGTTCCAGTCCTCGCCGAGGTGACCATTGGGCCAGTAGCCGCGTGCTTTGTAAAAGCCATCAGCATCCGGTTTGCCCACAGGAAAATCAAAGCCGTCCGCGAGACGCACACGCATCGTCGACCCAGACTGGGCAAGGGCCTGTGGCGAGAGAGCCAACAGCGCTGAATAGCACACGCATAGCACTGCCAGCCACCGTGCAGGATGGCGGCGTACGGGCGACGCATATGGGTTGGAGGCACTGGCTGGCATGCCGGAAGGGGGCCGCGATGGTAGCCGAATTCGGCACAAAGGCCAGCTTGAAAAGCTACGGCACGCAGTTCATGACCCACTGTAGCAAAATTTCCAGATCGAATGCAGCGAGTGAAGTGCAGCGTGCTTGCAAAGCTCTGCGTCACGCCCGACAGTCGCCTCTCCCCTGTTCCGAAGCATCCTCCCCAACCCTCCCATGCCTGACTGGCTCGCGATCATCCTCCTCGGCATCATTGAAGGTGTCACCGAATTCCTACCCATCTCCTCCACGGGGCATCTGCTCATCCCGCAAAACCTCGGACTGCTCCCGGCGAAAAGCGATCTGTTCAATGTGGTGATCCAAAGCGGCGCCGTGCTGGCCGTGCTGGCAGTTTTCACGCAGCGGTTGAAGCATCTGGCCACCACTCTGGGCGATCCTGCTACGCGTGATTATCTCGCGAAACTATTCGTTTCCTTCTTCATTACCGCTGTCGGTGGCCTGCTGATTAAAAAGCTCGGCATCAAGCTGCCGGAAACGATTCCGCCGGTCGCATGGGCGACTTTGATCGGTGGCTTCGTTATTTTGCTGCTGGAGTTTCTGCACAAGGACAAGCCCGGCACAGTGAACATTACTTGGACCGTCGTGATCGCTGTGGCGCTGGCGCAGTTGCTCGCGGCGGTGTTTCCCGGCACGTCGCGTTCTGGCGCGAGCATCCTGATGGCGCTGGCCTTCGGCGTCGCACGTCCTTCTGCCACGGAGTTTTCGTTTTTGCTGGGCATTCCCACCTTGATGGCAGCAGGCGCTTTCAAAATCCTCTCCGCTATCAAGGATGGCGAGGTCGGGAACGAAGACTGGGCGATGGTGGTGCTGGGCACATTGGTTTCCGCCATTTCAGCGTTCATCGTGGTGAAGTGGCTCATTCGTTTTGTGCAGGGACACACGTTCAACGGCTTCGCCTGGTATCGCATCGCGCTTGGTACGGCGTTGCTCATCTGGGTTTATCAAGGAGGCCATTGATCATGCTCACGATGGCACGCGGCTGGTTTCGCCGCTCAGTTTTTAAAACCATCCGCTTCCTCAAGCATCCACGCAAACTGCGGCGCAGCCCCGGCATGCGCTGGTTCGCACGCCACTTCCTCGACAAGCGCGTGTGGAAGCCCACGCAGCACACGCTCTCCGGCGGCATGGCCGTTGGCATGTTCATCACGCTGCAGCTCCTGCCCATCCAGACTCCTGCGGCCATCATCTTGTCCGCCATTTTCCGCGTGAACATCCCCATCGCCATCGCCCTCTGCTGGGTGAGCAATCCCGTCACCGTGCCGTTCATGGCCTGGCTGGAATACGCCATCGGCAAATGGTTCCTAGCCCTCTACACCACGGTGCCGGCCACACCTTTCCCCACGCATCTGCCAGACTCGATCGTCGAAGCCTGGGTCGTGCTTAAGGAGCATGCGCCTGTCATGCTCGTCGGCGGCATCCTCCTGGGGGCTCTCGTCTCACTCGTCAGTTACATCGCTACCTGGAGCACCTGGGAAGTCACTTCGCGCATAGACATGGCAAAAAAGCTGCGTGAGGCGAAGATGGTCTGAGCGGGGGCTTTTTGCACAGGAGGAGGAAAAACCTTGTTCCTGCGCACGCTTTGCGTTCTCATTCGCCCATCACACTGAAAATGACCGAAGCCGAACGCAGGATCATCGCCGCACAGGGCTACGTGGAGCTAGGACTCCATGAAGAGGCCCGTGAGGAACTGTCGCCACTGCCGGTGGAGATGCATGGCCGTGTGGATGTCATCGAGATCACGCTTCTCTGCCTCATGGGCGAGCACCGCTGGGCCGAGGCGCTCGCTTTGGCCACGCGACTCTGCCAGCAGGAGCCGATGGAGCCGGGCGGCTTAATCCACGCCGCCTTCTGCTTGCATGAACTCGGCCAGACCGCCGCCGCAGTCGATGTCCTCTCCCGCGGACCCGCCACGCTGCGCACCAAGCCCGTCTATTACTACAACATGGGCTGCTACCACGCCTGCCTCGGTCATTTCGACAAATCACTCACTTATCTGGAGCGTGCGTTTGAAATGGACGGCACGCTGCGCCTGCACGCGAAGAAGGACCACGATCTCGACTGCCTCCGCGCCCAACTGGAGTCCCATCACGCATGAGCACTCCCGCCAGCCCCGCGAATCTCCAGGCCGTCGCCGCATGGTTCGAGGGCAGTTTCAGCACCCGCTGGGAAATGGGTGCCTCCGTTTCCATCTGGCAGCATGGCCGTGAGGTGCTGAACCTCTCCCACGGCCACTGTGATCGCGCTCGTGCGCGAGTGTGGGATCAAAACACGCTCGTGCCCGTTTGGTCCGCCACCAAAGGCCCCGCCGCCGTGTGTTGCATGCTCGCGCTCGCAGAAGCGGGCATCCCACTCGACTGCCCAGTATCAGAAGTCTGGCCCGAGTTCGTCGGCGGAGGTAAATCCAATGTCGCTTTCATCCATCTGCTCACGCACACCGCTGGCTTGTGCGCGCTGGATGCGCCCACGCCCATCTACAATTACGACGCAGTCGTCGAAGCACTCGAACGTCAGCACCCGCTGTGGGAACCAGGCAAGCGGCAAGGCTACCACGCTCGCACCTTCGGCTTCCTGATGGATGAAATCGTGCGGCGTCTCGCCGAGACCGAATCACTCGGCGAATACTTCCGCGAAGTCTTCGGCAGCCCAATGGCGCTCGACTTCTGGATCGGCCTGCCCAGCGCGCAATGGGACCGCGTCTCGCCGATCTATCCTGGCAAAATCAGCATCGCCAGCAGCGACCAAGCCTTCATCAAGGCATTCAACACTGCCGGCACACTCACTCAGCGCACGTTCACCTCGCCCTTCGGTTTGAACGCCGTCAGTGACTTCAATCAAAGCTCCACCTGGGCACCCGGCTACGCCAGCATGGGCGGCGTCGGCAGTGCGCAGGGCCTCGCCAAATTCTACTCCATGCTCGCACAGGGTGGCCGCTGGAACGGCGCACAGCTCGTGCCCGAGGCCGTCGTGCGTCATTTCGAGCAAACTCTCACCCAAGAAAATGACTCTGTGCTACTCACACCCATCGCCTTCTCCACAGGCATGATGCAGGACCCTTTGAACACCGATCCTGAATCCGACGGCGGCAAACTGCGCCGTCATTTTGGCCCCAGTAAACTCGCCTTCGGCCATCCCGGTGCTGGTGGCAGCCTCGCCTTTGCCGATCCCGAAAACGGCATCTCCTTTGCCTACGTCATGAATCAGATGGAAATCGGTGCGTTGCCGGGAGAAAGGGCCGTGGGTTTGGTGGAGCGCCTGTACGCATAAAACGCCATCTCACTTGGCGCCGTCGATCTCGTGCTTTCCCTCGTTGATCGCGATGGCCTTCATGCCGCTACCGGTAATTTGGTTCGCCTTCACTATCTGACCTTCGCCAGCGAGGATGATGCCGTTCTTGCCGGAACCGTTGATCTCGTTTTGCGCGATGGTGTTGCGCTTTGTACCAGTGGCGATCTGCACGGCGTTGCCGATCGTTTTCTCGAACACGTTCTGCACGATCAGATTACCTTCGTTGAGGCCCGGCTGTTTGCACCAGCGCCAGAGATTGATGCCCGTGGCGCATTCGCGGAAATCGTTGCCGGCCACAAGGCAGTCCGTCGCGTCATTCAACTCCACGCCGATGAGACTGCGGGCGATGTGATTGTGCGTGGCGATGGATTTCACCGTGAAGTGATCAAAGTCGATCGCCTCGTCCGACGTGTCGCGAATCGTGCAGCCATCGATCTCAGCGCCTTCCACCGAATACAGCGCAATGCCACGCCCGTGGCAGTTCTGGATGAAGCAGCGCTTGATGCTCAAATTCTTCACGCGTGGTCCAGTCGGTCCCTTCTCATAGCTGTAAGCCCCCTGTGCCATCACGCCGCATAACTGTGCATGACCGCGAACCGGTGGGTCACCGTCCACACGCCCGCCATCGAGCGTGAGCTTTTCAATGCGAACATCTTCACTGCTACCACGAACCTCGATGAGGTTCGGCGCGTCTTCGTGTCGAATCATCGTACCTTCGGGAACCGGGAATTTCAACGGCGCTTCAAGTTGAATCACGTCCTTCTCCACCTCTTTCACGATGGCGATATGATAAGGCTTTGGCTTCTTGGTAAAGGAATCCAATTCGCCATCGCATTCGAGCTTCAAGCGCATGCCTGACTTGATACCACGTTGCATTTTCACGCTGATCTTGGTCGCGCCTGCCTCAGTGACTCCTGTAGCGATCGCATAAGTCACCGGTGACAGCTTCAGCACGGTTTCCTCCGCATCTAGGCCGATGATGCGCAGCTTCTTCGCATCCTTGATCATCAGGCCGTGCTCGATGAGATGAACGCCGGGTGGAATCACCACCTCGCCGCCGCCCGCCTTGATCGCTTCATCAATGTAACGCTGAATCTCCTCCTCCGTAAGTGCGCAGGCAGATTGCAGAGCAATTAGCAGCAGGGTGAGTAATAAAAGCCGTTTCATCGGATGGGAGTTGTGATTCAATCGCTGTGAAAAACGCTTTTTTCGTCTTCTTTCGTTCTTCCAATGAAGTTTCTCTCCCGCCCCGGCTTTTACGTCATCGTCCTGCTCATCGCCGCGATGCTGCTGATCACTGGCTGGATGAGCTGGAAGCTCGACTCGCTGCCAAAACGCAAACCGAAACAAGAAACGCCTCCCGCAGCCGTTCCCACCCCACCATGAAGCTTCTGACCAGCCTTCTCGTCTTTGCCTGCGCTTTCGCGGCCCACGCCCGCCAGCCGAACATCATCTTCATCCTCGCTGACGACCTCGGTCCCGGCGATCTCGGCTGTTACGGTCAGAAGTACATCAAGACGCCGAATCTGGACCGCATGGCGGCGGAGGGCATGCGTTTGACGCAGCATTACTCTGGGAACGCCGTCTGCGCTCCATCGCGCTGCGTGCTGATGACGGGTCTGCATCCGGGGCATGCCTTCATCCGGGACAATCGCCAGGCCGACAACGCCAAGGGGCTCTCCCACATGGGCAAGCCGGAGCATGAAGGGCAGTTTCCGATTCCCGATGCCACGCTCACCCTTGCGGAAGTCTTCAAAAGCATGGGCTACACCACGGGCGGCTTCGGCAAGTGGGGCCTCGGTGGGCCGGGCTCCACGGGGGAGCCGCTGAAGCAGGGGTTTGACCGCTGGTTCGGCTACAACTGCCAGGGCGTCGCGCACAACTTCTATCCCACCTACCTCTGGGACAACGACAAGACCATCGACCTCAAGAACCCGCCGTTTCCTGCCGCCGACAAACTCAAGCCCGACGAAGATCCGACGAAGCCCGAGAGCTACAAGCGCTTCCAAGGCACCGAATACTCCGCTGATCTCATCGCCAAGCAGGCGCTCAAGTTTGCCCGCGACAACATAAACAAGCCCTTCTTCCTCTACTGGCCCACCACCGTGCCGCACGTCGCACTTCAGGTGCCGGATGACACATTGCAGGAATACCTCGGCAAGTTCGACGACCCGCCCTATCCCGGTGGCAACGGCTACCTCCCGCATTTCAAACCCAAGGCCGCGTATGCCGCCATGATCACGCGCATGGACCGCGAGATCGGCAAAATGATGTCACTTATCGCTGAACTCGGCCTCGATGATGACACGATCTTCATCTTCTCCAGCGACAACGGTCCTGTCAGCGGCACGCATCAAGGTCTCGCTGGCACCGACTGCGCCTTCTTCAACTCCAGCGAAGGCCGCCGCGATGGCAAAGGCACGCTCTACGACGGTGGCTTCCGAGAACCGGGCATCGTGCGCTGGAAAGGCAAAATCAAACCTGCTTCTACCAGCGACCGCGTCACTGGATTCGAGGATTGGATGCCGACGCTGCTCGAACTCGTCGACACAAAGGACAAAACTCCGAAATCCGACGGCATTAGCTTCGCGCCGACACTCCTCGGTGAGAAACAGCCCGAGCGTGAATTCCTCTACCGCGAGTTCCCCAGCTACGGTGGCCAGCAAATGCTGCGCATGGGCGACTGGAAACTCGTGCGCCGCAATCTCACCGCCAAAGGCAAGGCGAAGGCGAAAGCTGCCGCTGCAACCGAAGAACTTTTCAACATCGCCACCGATCCCGCTGAAACGAAGGATGTTGCCGCCGAACATCCCGATCTCATCGCGAAGATGAAAACGATCATGGCTGCCCAGCACACAAACAGCACCGACTTTCCGATGACGGCGCTGGACCAGTAGGAGCACGACTATGAAAAAACCACTCGCACGCATCTTCTACGTGAAGGCCATTGATTGCCAGATTTACGACCCTCACTGCTTCATAGCCTCCGCCACGAAGGGTGCGAACTCGCGGAAGCTCCAGGCGCTTTTGCTGAGACCCCAAGCAGTGTCTTGTGGGTAATGGGGATCGATTTCGGCGGTGATAAAGTCTTCTTGATGGCGACGACTTTGAACCAAGAGCTCACCGTGCGGGTCCATGACATAGCTGTCGCCATAGCCTATGCCGGTGTTCTTGATGATGCCGGATTTAGCAGAATCGAGGACGACGTTGTTGCCGCGAACGAAATAGACATTGTTTTCACAAGCGCGGGCGGCGTGGTCGGCGCGGACTTTCATGAAGTGAGCGATGAGGCCTTTGTCGCTGATGTAGTTGAAGTGCGGGGCGAAAATGACGCGTGCGCCTTTGAGCGCGAGGATACGCGCCGGCTCAATGTAGCCGCCGTCGGCACAGATGAGGACGCCGAACTTGAGACCGTCGATCTCCCAGACGGGAAAGTCGCGGCCCTGTTGATGAAACTTCATGTAGGCGGCGCATTTGCTGTATAGACCCAGCTTCTGGCCGTGGTGGGCAACGACCACGGTATTGTAGAGTTCCGAGCCGCGCAGCTCGTTAAAACCCGCGATGGCGACGGCGGCATGGCGAGCCGTGACGTCGAGAATGCGCTTCATTTGAGGTGAATCGGCTGCGAAGGCGCCTTGGCGAGCCATTGCCTCGGTATCGGGATAGCCAGTGAAGAAGCACTCAGGAAAGGAGACAATCTTAGCACCCTCTGCATCGGCACGTTTAAGGCCCTCTTCAAAACGGGACAGGTTATGGTCGAAATCTCCGACCCAAGGCTCAAACTGGCAGTGCGCGATTTTCATGCGGCGTTAACGGCACGTAAATGCGTGATTTGACAGGTCGGCCAAACTTATGCCTGTCGATTCTTGGACGGATTGGTAGCAACAGCGCCTTAATGGAGATCGAGGAGACATGGTGTGGCTTTATGCCTCGGCATTGATTAGGCTGGCCGAGAGCAGAGCTGTCTTGACCCTCAGGCTTAAATTCCGTATTTTCCTATCATGATTTTAATCACCTTCCTGCTGAAGGACAAAAGCAGCCTAAAGCGTCTGTAACCAGACGGCATCATGATGATTCCTTTCAAATTTTGAACCTGTCCATCCAGCCTATGAAAACAGAATTACCGGTCATCCTCGAAACCAAGCTGGCGGATTTTCGCAAACGCGTCTGGATCGTGAAGCTCACGGAAGGGCTGCTGGCGGCGGCTTTTGGGATTGCGCTGTCTTATGTGCTCGTGTTTGCGCTGGATCGAGTGATGGAAACGCCAGTTTGGCTGCGGGCGACGTTGCTGATCGCTGGCGCGGCGGTATTAGGGCTGGGGCTGCCGCTGAAGTGGCATCGCTGGGTGTGGCGGCAGCGGAGTCTGGAAGATGCGGCGCGGTTGCTTAAGCGCACGTTTCCGCGGTTGGGGGATCAGTTACTCGGCATCGTGGAACTGGCGCATGTCGAAGCCGGTTCGGCAGGACGCAGCGAGCGGTTGGTACAGGCAGCGATGGATCAGGCGGCGGAGGCGGTGAAGGACAAGGATTTCTCGCATTCTGTGCCGGAGGCGAAGCATTTTCAATGGGGCTGGGCGGCGGGCGTGACCGCGATGCTGGCCGTGACGGCGTTGACGTTGGTGCCGGACGCGGCTTGGAATGCCATGGCGCGCTGGGTGACACCGTGGCGCGATGTGGAGCGCTTCACATTCGCGAAGATCGAGAAGCTGCCCAACCGGCTGGTGGTGCCATATGCCGAGCCGTTTGATTTGAAGGTGCAGCTCGATAAGGACACGCGTTGGTCGCCAGCACGGGCGAAGGCGCAGATCAGTGATCAGCCGGTTGTTGTAACTGGATTGAAGGAAGGCGCATATCCGCTGACTTTTCCGCCGCAGAAGGAAGACGCAGCCCTTTCACTCTCGCTGGGCGATGTGCGCAAGAAGTTCAACGTTTTGCCACGCACGCGGCCTGAATTGACGGCGTTATCGGTGCGGACGCGGTTGCCTGACTATTTGAAATACAAGACGGAGCCGGTGATCGAAGTGCGTGGCGGATCGGTGAGTGTGTTGAAGGGCACAAAGGCGTCTTTGGAGGCGACGGCATCACGCGAACTAGCTTCAGCGGAAGTCGATGGCGAAGCGGAGAAAGTTTCTGGCGCAAAGGTGACGACTCCTTTTCAAGAAGTCGCTGCCGATGCCGAGAAGCATGTGATGTGGAAAGATCGTGATGGATTGACGCCGCGTGAACCGCTGGTGTTGAAGATCAACGCGATTGACGATGAGTCGCCACGGCTCGCCGCAAGGCGTGAGACGCAGGAGCAGGTGGTGCTGGATTCGGAAGTGGTCATCTTTGACGTGGATGTGCAGGATGACTTTGGCATTCAGCGCACGGGCCTGGAATGGCGCAGCGTGAACGATGACAAGACGAAGGGTGACAAAATCGCTGCTGCTGGAGCTCCGGAGAAGAAGGAGCTGTCGAACAAGGCGACGTTTTGTGCCTCGCGTGATGGGGTCGAGCCGCAGACGCTCGAAATTCGGGCCTGGGCGGAGGATTATCTGCCGAACCGCAAGCGGGCGTATTCAGCGGCGTTCGTGCTGCATGTGCTGAATAAGACGGATCACGCGTTGTGGCTGACCGAGCAGTTCGGCAAGTGGCTGGAAGCGGCACGCGAGAGCTATGAGCGTGAGCAGCAACTGCATGCGACGAACAAGGAGTTGCGGGCGCTGAATCCGGCGGATTTGGATCGACCTGAGAACCGGCGCAAAATCTCGCAGCAGGCGAGCGCGGAGAATGCGAACGCGGCGCGGCTGGGCAATTTGAATCAAAGCGGACGCAGCTTGGTGGAGCAGGCGACCCGGAATGATGAGTTTGATGCAAAGCGGCTGGAGTCGTGGGCGACGATGCTCAAGTCGTTGCAGGACATCGCGGCGAAACGGATGCCAAGTGTGGCGGATTTGCTGAAGGAGAGTTCGGGAGCGAAGGCTGGGAAGCCAAATCAGTCCACGGCGAGTAATTCGCCGTCGAATCCATCACAGCAGGGATCGAAAGAGGCGAAGCCGGGTGACGCCAAATCTTCACAGAGCAAGCCGAATGCGCCGCAAATTGCGAACGGACCCGATTTGCCGAAGGGATCGCAAGGCGGCAAGGCTTCCACGGAAGAACAGAAGAAGGAGAACATGCCGAGCATCGCGGACAAGGAAGGCTCAATGAGCAAACCGGAGCAGAAGCCGGCTGATCCGAATGCAAAACCATCGCCGCCGAAGCCGAGCACGATGAAACTGCCGACGACGCAGATGGCGGCGGCACCATCGAAGAAGAAGGACGAAAAAGCGGAAGAAAAGCCGCAGGAGGCGCAATCGCCTGCGCAGAAGAAGATGGATGACGCGATTGATGAGCAGAAGCTGCTGCTGGCGGAGTTCGCACGCGTTTCAGACGAGTTGAGCGCGATCTTGGCAAGCCTAGAGGCCAGCACATTTGTGAAGCGCTTCAAGGCGGCGTCACGGCAGCAGTTGGTGGCGGCAAAGGACTTGAACACGAAGACGCTAAGCGCGTTTGGCCTGGAAAGAAAGCCGGTGAAAGACGCAGCGACGATTGCGGAGAACGAAAAGAAGCAGAGTGAGACGGTGCGCGTGATCCAGAGCGATCTTGAGGCCTATTTTGCCCGCAAGCCGGAGATGCATTTCAAAAATATCATCGGGCAGATGAAGGAGACGCAGGTGATCAAGGCGCTTTCAACGCTGGGCGATCAGGCAGCGGTGAATCTGAGCGGCAACAGCATGTCGGGCGCGGAATTTTGGGCGGACACGCTGGACCGCTGGGCGGAGGAGATGGTGGCGGCCAGCGATTGCAAATCGTGCAGCAGTTGCAGCGCGGACAGCTTGCCGCCGGAGATTGTTTTGAAGGTGATGAAGTCGCTGCGCGATGAGATGAAGCTACGCGATGAAACACGTGAGCTGGAAAGTGCTCAGTCGGCGCTGAAGGATGGAGAGCACGCCAAAAAGGCGGCGAATCTGGCTTCAAAGCAGTTTGGCATTCAGGCCAACACGCGCGGCGCGTTCGATGACATCCTGCGGCTGCCGCAGGGAAATGAGAAGTTCGGCAAGGAGCTGAAGCTGCTGGATGCGGTGATGGGCGTGATGATGGAAGCAGCGGGCATTCTGGACAAAGCAGACACAGGAGCGCCCGCGATTGCGGCGGAGACGGAGGCGATTGAACTGCTGCTCCAAGCGAAGCGTCAGGGCAAGGGCGGTGGTGGCGGTGGTGCGAATCCGGGTGGTGGCGGTGGTGCGAATCCGGGCGGTGGCGGCACGGCAGCATCGGCATCTGAAGCAGCGCTGGCCGATCTGGGGCCGGGAAGTGATGCAGAGAGCAAAGCAGAGGTGCGTCCGGTCGGCCAATCGACCGGCAAAGCCGGACGCGAACTGCCAGAAGAATTCAAGACGGGCCTGGATGCTTATTTCAACAAGCTGGAGGCAGGAGGCACGGTAAAATGAGGCGTCTGGTGGTGCTGACAGTTTTTTGTACTAGTCTCGGTGTCGCGCAGGCGCAAACGCTGACGCGTGCCGAGACGAAGAAGCCACTGTCAGAAGCGGTAGAGAAGGTTTTAGCGGAGTTTGTGACCAAATGTGCGCCGGAGAAGCAGAAGCAGCTCACAGCGCATATGGAGGAGGTGATCAAGGCGGTGGATGCAGCGGCGAAGCTCCCGCCGGAGGAGACGACCACCTTGAAGAATGAAGCAACGAAAGCGGTGGCGGCGGCTATGAAGACTTGGGAGCCGCAGGCAATTGTGATGATGCGCACGTATCTCTCGCGCACGTCGGATGCGGCGGCGATCCGCCACATCGGCGTGTGGAAGCCAGAGAACGCCGGACCAGGAGAACCCATCGAGGACTGGACACCGCCGAATGAAGATGCGGCATGGATTGCCGCATTGAAGACGAAGCTTGGTGAGGCGCGCTTCGCCACCTGGAACGAGGCGGATGCGAAAGTGAAAAAGCAGGCGGATGAGGAGATCGCCGCTTATCTTGAACGCTGGGTGCGTGAGTCACGTGGGCCAATGAACGAGGACTTGCAGGCGAAGATCGCCTTAATGAAGAACGTGCTGCAATTGCCGGAGGAAAAAATCGCTGCGCTGAAGCAAGCAGCGGAGGCATTGCTGAACCGATTGTGCATGGCGGAGCAGAAACGCGCAACGGGCATGCTGCGGACGATGCCACCTGAGGCCCGGCAGAAGAAGACGAGCAGCGGTTCTTTCTACATCCGCTTCGACCGGCCGCGTGGCGATGCCTGGAACAAAGTCTGGGATGATGTGGCGGCAAAATTGCTGCCAGCGGAACAGATCGCGACTTGGCAGAAAGCTGACCAGGAACAGCGTGCTATGGAGGAAACGGAACTGGCAGACATGATCAAGCCATCTGAGCAGCAGGCTGAGCAACAGATGGAGACAGCGCTAGCCTCCGAGATCGACAGCATCTCGGTGGCGCTGAGTTTGAGTAAGGAGCGGCAGAAGGAGCTGGAAAAATTGTCAAAAGCAGCGATCCAAGAGTCACTGAAGCAAGCGCGAAAGGGCTGGCTTCAACAGGCGAAGAATTATTCAACGACGGAGCGCAAACGCATTCGCGGCAATGTCTATTTTGGCATCAACGAAGAACAGCAAGCGACTGCGCTGCCGATTTGGAAGGATGGGCTGAAAAAACTCCTCACCGAGGAGGAACGGACGCGGATGGCCGCAGAGAATAAGCAGCGTGAGGAGCGCACCTGCGGTGCCATTGCGCGGGCTTGTCTCGCTGAGATGGACCGGACTTTGGTGCTGAACGCCGACCAGCGCACGAAGCTTGAGCCCCTGCTAAAAGATCTGATGCAGCCTCTGATGGAGCAGCGCCGCCAACAGTACTGGAGCTACAACGCTACACAGCTCTTTCAAAACGCGGGCAAGGCCAAGGAAGAAACGGTGCGCGCAATTCTCGACGACGCGCAATGGAAGCATTGGAAGGAATTGATTGTCTCGAACACTAATTCCTCACGCAACAGCCTACCTAACATCAATAGCAACGGTGCCGAGGTGCCAGACATGGAGGCTGCGATCTCGGCGCATTTGTACAAAATGTTTGTGACGGAACGCAAACGCGTGCTGGCAGCCATGATGCCACTGGTGGAGGACGCAACAAGAGTGCTGACGCTGCCACCTCCAGATGTTGCGCGGCTCACCACGGCGGCAAAGGGCGCTGTGGAGCAGAATTTAAGCTCGTGGCGGCAGACACTGGAGCGCTATGTGCGGTCGAGCGTGCAGACGGCCACCGCGAAAAACATTTTGCAGGCCTTGGCAGGCACAGAACGCGTGAACTTCAGCCGCAATGAAGGCGAGGCACAGGAGGTAGCGGTTTGGAAGGAGGCTTTGAGCACGACGCTGAATGAAGCGCAGCAGAAGCAACTCAAGCAGGTGGTGGACGCACGGCGTGACTATCGACTGAAGGCGATGGCAGCAATGAGCACCTCTGAACTGGACCGCCGCCGCCGACTGACAGCGGTGCAGTGCGTGAGGATCGAGGCGGTCATTCAGAAAGTGCTAGCCGAATATCTGCCTGACATCGAACGCTACATGTCCCAGCAGTGGTTCCTGCAATACTACTACGCGCTGGTGCCGATGGGCGGTGTGCCGGACAAGGAAATGCAGACTATCCTGACGCCCGAGCAATGGAAGCTGTGCAAGGATCGCGATCTCCCCGACGCGATGCAGTACTGGGAAGGCATCAAGCAGAACCACGAGCAACGCATCAAGCAAGGCGCGAATGGCAATGCGAACAGAGTCATCATCAACGGAGGTTTTATCATCGACCAATGAAGCAATTCATGATGCCCGCCTGCCTGATGCTGCTTTGCACGACTTTTCCTGCCGCAGCCCAAGACCCTGCACTGCGCTTTGGCGGTGCCATCCCACAGGAAGTCGAGACTGTCTATGAGCGTGGCCTAACGTGGCTGGCATCGAAGCAGAGCGAACAAGGAGGCTGGCAGGGCGGCAATGATGGCGCGGGAGTCGATGGCATCTGCGTGATGGCGTTTCTCGCCAGCGGAGAGGATCCGAACTTCGGGCGTTATGCACCGAATATTCGTCGAGCATTGCGCGCAATGATCCGCAGCCAGGATGCGAGCACCGGTTATTTACCCAACAGCATGTACCATCATGGGTTTGCGATGCTGGCTTTGTCTGAAGCCTACGGTGCGGTCGATGAATCACTGCTGTGGGAGGGCGGCAAGCCGCTGCGCACGATCTCGCAAGCGCTCGATCTCGCGATCCGCTGTGCGGGCACGTCGCAAAAAGCAAACCGATGGGGCGGTTGGCGTTACATGCCGAACTCGACGGATGCGGACACCTCGGTCACGGGTGCGATGCTGATGGGATTACTCGCGGCACGCAACGCCGGCATGGAGGTGTCGGATGAGGTGATCGATGCCGCGCTGGAGTACATGCGCCGCAGCACTGGCAAAGATGGCAGCGTGGCCTACAGCGGCGGCTTCGGTGGTTTCGGTGAGTCAATGAACCGCAGCGCCATCGCGACGATCGTTGCGGCAGTTTCCAAACACAAAGAGACCGAGGAGTTCAAGGCCACGCTGAAGCACATCACCGAGCGTCTTGAGCACAGCGAAAGCAACTACAAGGAGTACTTCCGCTACTACATGGCGCAGGCACTGTTCCAGGGCGACTACACCTCCTGGCAGAAATGGAATGCCGCAACTGCTCGAGCGCTTAGCGAAACGCAGGCGTCGGATGGCAGCTTCAACAACGACGCTTACGCCACCGGCATGTCTTTGCTGGCGCTGGCACTGAACTACCGCTTCCTACCGATCTATGAACGCTAAACGCCTCATCACCTTCCTAGCTCTGGCAGGGATGAGCCACGCCTCGGAGCTTCATTGGCAGAGCGGCGAATGGATCGGCGGACATTTGATGGAGATCACGGACGATCATGTCGTCTGGCGTTCGGAAATGTTTACTGAACCGTTAAAAGTCAGCCTGAGCGTTCTGCGCCGCGTGCGCAAACTGCCGGAAGACCTGCCGACCAAGGAACCCTTCAGCCTGCGCATGGCCGACGGCACCCGGCTCTACTGCAACATCACTGGCATCGACGCGAAAACGCTCACCCTCAAATCAGCCCGCTTTGGCACGATGCAAATCGAGCGCAGCGCTGTCGCGAGCATCAAGCGACTGAGTGGTTCTGGCATGCTGTTTGCAGCACCAACGAGCACCAGCGGCTGGATTGAGAGCGACGTCAAAAACAACAACAAGCTCTGGCGGGTGATTCCTGGAGCCGCCTTGAAGCAGTATGGCTGGAATCGCAGCGCGACCCTGCCATTGAATCTTCCTGAGCAGGTGGAGATGCAGTTCAACCTCACCTCCACCGTGAGCCCTGAGTTTAAACTGGATCTCAAGGCTTCGGAGCAAGAGCGGGTGACCATCGAGACCTGGGTAGATGAAGTCGTGCTACAAGGTCGCGTGTTTCAAAGCCTCAAGACCCTCAAGGATAGCGATCATCGTGTGGCGCTAACCTTGTTCTGGAACCGCAAGACTGGCCTGTGCGCCATTTACAGCGCCGACGGCAAGAAACTGGCGGAAACAAACAAGCTGCCAGTAGAGGATGCCAAAGCGAAAGCGAAGGCTGCGGAGAAAAAACCTGCCGCACCTGCCGGTGGTGGTGGGCTGTTTGGTGCTTTGTTCGGCGTCGTGCAGGGCGCGGCACAGGCCAAGGTCGAGGCCATGCAAGCGCAAGCGCGCCCCACGACAGCGGGTGAAGTGGTGCCAATGGGTTTCACGCTGCTAAATAAAGGCCCCGATTTAAAACTCGAGGGCTTGCGCATTCGTGCTTGGGATGGTGTCTTGCCCACAGACATCACGGATGTGCGGCCACGTGTGGAGCTAGCAGACGGCCATTACCTCAAAGCATCCGTCGTGCGTGCCAACGCCACTGGTTTGACCGTGCGCAGCAAAGACAGCCGCAAGGAAACAACGCTGGCCTGGGACAAAGTGCTCGGCATCGAGATGGAACCGCCCTCGCCGTTCTACAGCGCGCCTTCACCAGGCACAGAGATGTGGTTTGCGGACGGTGAATGGATCTCCGGCCTGCTCATGCATATGCGCAATGAAGTGGCAACGATGAAGACCGGCTGGTGCAAAGATCCGGTGTCCTTCAAGTTCGGCGAAGCCCGCCGTCTGGACCTGCGCGAGAACAAACCTGGCCCTAAATCACCCGACCTCGCCACACTCGATGTGCTCACGCTGGGCGAGAACAAAAAACCACTGCACGGAACTCTCGATGGTGGTGGCGAGACACAGCCGCGCTGGCGTGTGGTTGGCGGCTTGAATGCTGTCGCCATGATCAGTGCAGGAAGTTTCGAGATCACACGTGCGGTTGCAGCAAAACCCGAGGGAATTCGCAGTGATGCCCTGTTTTATCTGAGCAATGGCGACGTCGTGCCAGGAACATTGCGTGCGATCGATGCGAAGCAGGTCGATCTCGACTCCGATGTGGTCGCGGTGAAGCATCTGCCCGCCGACAAGCTTCAAGCCATCCAGTTCGGCGGAGCCGCGCTGAACTTGAACGGCTTCGAAGATTCCGGTTGGCGGCGCATACGCGGTGGGCCTGAACTGGTGAAGCTCAATGGCAAGAACGCGCTCGATTTCCAACCAGGCGGTTCTTGGGGGCATCCCGCCTTCATGCAGGTGAACGAAATCAACTTCACGCTCGTGAACAACGGTTTCAGCGCTCTGCGTGTGCGATTGTTCTGCGATGGCGTCGATGCGGTCTCGAAAAGCACTAATTTGCTGTTCGGCCACATGGGCAGCGAGGTGTGCTTCGGCCTTGAGGCTTCCGGCGATCAGATGGACCGGCAGTTCCGCACACGTAGCAACGGCCCTATGCCAATGCGCATCTCCATTGCGGAGAATAGCGTCGAAGTCTTCTTCAATGGCCTCTCCGTGCGCAAGATCGAACTCACACCCCAGATGCGCTCAGGCGGCGGCATCATCATCGAGCCGTTCAGTTTGTGGGGAAATGGTGAGCGCGAGGTAAAGATCAACTCATTCAGCGCGCGCATTGCACCAGGCCGTGTTGCCGTGCCCGTCGTCGATGTGAAGGCCAAGGAGCATGCGCTGACGGTGCCGCGCTTTCGCAAAGAAGACCCGCCACGGCATGCGTTGCTCGCTGCAAACGGCGATTTACTCCGTGGCGTGATCGAAGCAGCCACCGCGAACCATTTCGCCATTCGCTCTGGCTTGGAAACGATCCAAGTGCCGCGTGATCGCGTGAAGGCAGCTGTGTGGCTGATCAAACCCATCGACGATGTCAGTGCCGCCTTCGAGGCACGCGAGCATGCGTCCGACCCTGTGGCGACCACTCACTGGCTGCAACTCAACAACGGTGCCCGCCTTGCCTTGAAGGTGGCACGCTTCGACAAAGAAGCCGTGATCGGTACGAACGCCCTGCTCGGTGACTGCCAGGTGCCATTGAACCAAATATACATCATTCGCAGCTCCTCACCGCGTGACAGCGCCACCATGCTGGCGTTGCGCGACTGGAAACTCAAGTTTGCCCCCGAGCCCGTTTTGCCCGAAAGCGGTGGAGAAAGTTCGCCATTGCTCAAAAAGGACGCCAAGCCGTTCAAACTGCCTCTGCTCGCCGGCGGTGACTTCGATCTCGCTCAGGAGAAGGGTAAAGTCATCGTCCTCGACTTCTGGGCCACCTGGTGCGGCCCCTGCATCAAATCTCTGCCCGACATGATCGACCAAATGGCCGCCTTCGATCCCAAAAAGGTTCGCTTCATCGGCGTGAATCAAGCCGAGTCCAAAGAGACCGTGAAAACCTTCCTCGAAACCCGCGGCTGGAAGTTTGAAGTCGCGCTGGATGCCAATCAACGCGTCGGTCAGTCCTTCGGCGTCGAAGGCATCCCCCACACCGTCGTCATCGGCCCTGATGGCAAAGTAGCGTATGTGAAGACGGGTTACGAGCCGGATGGCGCGAAGAAAATCGCGGAGACGGTGAAGAAGCTGCTGGGGGAATGAGATGCCAAGATCATCCTCTCGCGGCAGTTTGACTCTTTGAATTGTGTCCAATTCCCTTCTCCAGTTCGACAAGCAGCATCTTTGGCATCCCTTCACGCCGATGCGGCAGTGGTGTGCAGAAGAGCATACGCCACTAATGCTGGCGGAAGGGCGGGGCTGCACCCTGCGGGATCAGTTTGGGAATGAGTATCTCGACGGCAATGGCTCGATCTGGACGAATATCCACGGGCACAATCATCCCACCATCAATGCGGCAATCATCGAACAGCTCGGTAAGGTGGCGCACACGTCGTTTCTGGGTTTTACGCATGAACCGGCGATCCGACTGGCGAAGGAACTCGTCGATCTGGTGCCTAGTGGGAAACTGACACGGGCTTTTTTCACCGACAACGGCTCCACGGCCATCGAGTCCGCTGTACGCATGGCCTTGCAATACTGGAAGCAAAACGGCAGGCCGCAGCGCGACACGTTGATCGCTTTTGATCGTGCGTATCATGGCGACACGCTCGGAGCAGCAAGCCTCGGCGGCATTCCGCTGTTCAAGGGCAGCGGCAATGATTTTGGCTATCGTGTCATCAGCATTTCAAGTGTCGAGGAGCTTGCAGGTCTCGATGCAAACCGCATCGCTGCCGTGATCATCGAGCCGCTGATCCAAGGTTCCGCAGGGATGCGCTTGTGGCCGCAAGGCATGTTGAAGGCGCTGGATGCATGGTGTCAGACGCAAGATGTGTTTTTGATCCTCGATGAGGTCATGACGGGCTTTGGCCGCACGGGGAAGATGTTTGCCTGCGAGCATGAGGACGTCGTTCCCGACTTCCTCTGCCTCGCGAAGGGCATCACGGGCGGTTATCTGCCGTTTGCGGCCACGTTGACGACGGAGCGTGTGTTTGAAGGCTTCCTCGGGGAACCGGACGAAGGCCGAACGTTTTTCTACGGCCATAGCTATGCGGGTAGCCAGCTTGGTTGTGCCGCTGCACTGGCTAGTTTGCGTGTTTTTCGTGATGAACAGGTTTTAGAACACCTTCCGACCAAAATCGCTCTACTGCGTGAGTTGATGGGCGATCTGCCTCGATTCCGTCAATGCGGTATGATCGCGGCGATGACGGTGGATTCGCCGGATTTGAGCATGGGCACGAAAGTCTGCCTCGCGGCGCGCAAACACGGCCTACTGACACGCCCCGTCGGCAACACGATCGTGCTAATGCCGCCGCTGTGTGTCACACTCGAAGAAATCGAGCGCATGGTAGCGGCGCTGCGGGCCGCGTTGGCGGAAATCACTGCGATGCAGCGATGAGCTTGTGGAAGGCATAGCCCAGCGCCGCAGTGGCAGGAATAGTCATGATCCAAGCCCAGATGATGCGCTCCACCAGCGACCAGCGGACGGAGTTCCAGCGCTTCGCGGCACCGACTCCCATGATCGAAGTGGTGATCGTGTGCGTCGTGCTCACCGGCATACCCATGTAGCCGGTGACCGCCAGAATCGTCGCGGCGGTCGTTTCAGCAGCGAAGCCATGCACGGGTTTCATTTTGACCATCTTGTGGCCCAGGGTCTTGATGATGCGCCAGCCGCCCGCGTAGGTGCCGGCGGCCATCGTCAAAGCGCAGCTCAAGACGATCCAGAGGGGTATCGAGGCCGACTTGTCCGGAATTTTCAGGAAACTCAGCCACTCTGGCAGTCCATTGAGATCACCGGCCTGTGTGGCAGCAAACAGCGTCAGCATAACCACCCCCATCGTTTTCTGCGCATCCGCCATGCCGTGGCCGAAGCCCATGTAGCCAGCGCTGACGATCTGGAGCCTGCCAAACACCGTGTTCACCTTGTGGGGCCGCCAGTTGCGGATGAGCCAGAACAGGAAACCCATGAACAGAAAGCCTACCAGCAGCCCGAGCATTGGCGAGGTGATCATCGGCAGCACCACTTTGTGGTAAATGCCCTCCATGCTCTCCTTGCCCGTCACTTTGTCGATCTTCACCCTTGACCAGATGAGCACCTTCCAATTGCCGTTCGAAGCTCCCAAGCTCGCACCGATCAGTCCGCCGACGAGTGCATGGGTGGAGCTGGAAGGCATGCCAAACCACCAGGTAAGCAGATTCCAAATGATACCGGCCAGCATCGCGCAAAACACGGTCAGGGTTGTCACCGCGACGACCTTGTCATCCACGATCCCGCTGTGGATCGTCTTCGCCACGGCTTGGCCAAAGAAAGCACCGACGAGGTTCATGCTGGCCGCAAGAAGCAGCGCTTGCCGTGGCGTGAGCACCTTCGTGGACACGACGGTGGCGATGGCGTTGGCCGTGTCGTGAAAGCCGTTGATGTACTCGAAGGCGTACACCACGAGCAGAACGACGAGGAGCAGGAACAGCGCGGTGGTCATGGATCGCGGTGGCTGCGGCTCAGGAGTTTTTCAGGACGATGAGAGCGACGACATTGCCCGCGTCACGGCAGCGATCGACGACTTTTTCCATGAGATCGTAGAGGTCTTTTAAGATGACCACCTGCACCGCATCTTTCTCGCCGGTGTACAACTCACGGAGGCAGTTCAAGATCAACTTGTCGGCATCGCCCTCGACCTGCTGAATCTTGTCATTCAGATCCTTCACCCGCTCCAGATGCAGTTTCTTGCGCAGTTCCGTAACCATCGTGAGAACGATGTCAGCGGCGGTGTCCATCAGTTTGACCTGCGGAGAGAAATCCACTTTGCCTAGGCGCTCACGGCTGATCAGGATACGTTCGGCGATCTTTTCGACGGTCTTGGGGATTTTATAGAGCGCATTTGCCAGCGCTTCGATGTCCTCCCGATCCAGTTCGGTGACAAAGCTGCGGCACAACGCCTCGTTGATCTGCTGAGTGATTTTTTTGTCCTCACGACGTGATGCAGCGAAAGCGTCGATGTTTTGCGTGGAACCCGCAGGCTGGGAGAGCAGTGGGTGCAGGGCTAAGACGCTCTGCCGTGCCTGACTGGCGCTGGCTTCCAGCAGGTCATAAAACACGTCCGTTTTGCCGAAGATTTTTTGGAAGGAGATCATGCGAGGAAATCCGCCGGAAGTGACGGGAGTGGCAGTTAGAGCGAGCGGGGCCGGTGCTGTCAAGGCATGTGGCTTAGCCTGAAGTGACGAAACAGTCACAACACGGCCCCGATGCTGATGCGTGAGCACAAAAAACCGCCAGCGGCAGAACCACTGGCGGCTTGTTTGAAGTTTACGGTTTTGGGCTGGGAAAACTAGCTGCTGGCAACAGCGTCGGAACCACGCTCACCGGTGCGGATGCGGATGGCGTCGAGCACAGCGCTGACGAACACCTTGCCGTCGCCGATTTTTCCGGTGTTGGCGGCTTTCACAATGGCGTCAACCACAGTGTCGGCACGGCTGTCGTCCACGACGACTTCAATCTTCACCTTCGGGAGGAAATCGACGGTGTACTCGCTTCCGCGGTAGATCTCGGTGTGGCCTTTTTGGCGGCCAAATCCTTTGACCTCCAAGACGGTCATGCCTTCGACTCCGACTTCGGAGAGGGCCTCTTTAACATCCTCCAGTTTGAACGGTTTGATGATCGCTTCGACTTTTTTCATGGTTAACAGCAATTAGAAGTGTGGTTTCACAAATTGCAACGATCAGAACCGTGGGAAGGTAAATTTTCCTGGTCCAACCTTTTGCAAAACGATGATAAAGCCGGAAGCGTGCCAACTTCTGGCGCGATTTCGTCCGCGTGATAAAAAGGCCGCAAGCCGCTGGAGTGCTGCGTTGCAAATCGCTGCCCGGTGGCTTACCTCGGCCCATGCTCCGCTCCGCCGTCCTTCTGGCATCAACGCTTCTTTGTCTCCCCTGCCCTGCTCCTGCCCAGGATGCGCCAGTGGAATTGAAGCTGCATTGGGAACCCGGCCAGACCTACATTCAAGAGTCAGACACCGACACGACCAATTTTCTCACCGCCCTCGGCAAAACCAGCGACCAAAAGCTCAAGCTGCATCAAACCACCAGCATCTCGGTGCAAAAAACAGCCCAAGGCCAGACTGAGGCCAAGGTGATGATCGAATCGTTGCTCGGCGAGATGAATTACGAGGGCAAAAGCTATGTGTTCGACTCCAAGAACCCCGGTTCCTCCGATCCTCGGCTTCAGCAAACCCTTGGCGCTGCAGCGGGTAAAGGCTTCAGCCTCGTTTATGATGACAAGGATGCCTTCATTGATGCCAAGGACACCGGCTCGATGGTCACCGGCGGTGCAGAGCCAGACTTCACCTCCATCGCCAACGCCCGCCAGCTTGCCACGCTCTATCGCCGCTCTCTTGAGATGGGTTTGCCTAAAATCCCCGTGCGCCCCGGCGACAAATGGATCTCCGACGAAATCGTCCCCTTCCCGCAGGCCGGCACCGTCCAGGTGAAGCTCAACGCCAAATTCGACGGCATCGTCGATCGCGAAGGCCACCGCCAGGCCCAGATCGCCTTCGAGGGCACCATGAAATCCCAGCGCGACAAAGACAGCACTGGCCGCGACCTCAATACCGACCGCCTCGTGACTCTGGGCGACGACTCCAAGGTCAACGGCCACGTCTTCTTCGACCTCGAACGCAAAACCATCTCCCTCGCCGTCTTCTCCGCCACCATCCAGCTCAAGGTCGAGGGCAAACCGATGCCCGTGCGCCAGCAGGTCACCACACGTCTCGTCTCGATGAAACCAACAAACCCGCCGTGAGAAATGACCTCCATCGGATTCCAAACACTAAGAGACGCTTCACGCCTATTGTTCGCGGCCTTCGCGTCCGTGGCCGTTGTTCAGGCCGCTGACTCGGAAACTGCCTTCAAGCCCGTCATCACACGCAGCCCCGGAGCCAACCGCATCGCGGAAAAGCCGGACTACGTGCACGCCTTCGGCAGCGGTGCAGACTGGCTGGAGGTGGGCTTTGAATCGCGCACGCGTTACGAGGTGCGGAGCAATGACTACACCTTTGGCCTGCTTTCCGACGATGCGCTCGTCACGCGCAACCTGCTCTACCTCGGCGTGAAAAAGGCACTCGATCCACTGCGCCTCGCCTTCGAGCTTCAGGACTCGCGTCGCTTCTTCAGCGATCTCGCCTCGACACCCAACGTGGTGGACAAACTGGAGCCGTTGCAGGCTTACGCGCAGTTGTATTTCGACGATGCTGTCGGCGATGCGCCCATCAGCATCAGCTTTGGCCGCATGGCCTTCGACTGGGCGGACCGCCGTCTCATCTCCCGCAATCGCAACCGCAACGTCATCAGCGCCTTCGACGGCATCCGCCTGCGCATCGGCGATGAAAACGCGCCGTGGGAGATCGACGCCATCGCCGTGCGGCCGGTGAACCGCAGCATTCAAAACCTCGACCAATCCACCGATGACCTCATGCTCTACGGCATCGCCGGTTACTGGCGCGGCTGGTCGCCGCATGTCGTGCTGGAGCCTTACTGGCTCTGGCTCGATCAACGCGAGGCCGGCACCACCGCGCTGCGGCGGAACTTGCACACCTTCGGCCTGCATGCCTTCGGCCAATGGGGTCAGGGCAATGCATGGGACTACGACCTCAGCCTCGCCGGCCAATGGGGCCAGTCCGGCGGCCTCACACATCGCGCCTATGCTGGTCACGTCGAAGCCGGCCGCACCTGGACCACCGCGTGGAAGCCACGCCTCGGTCTCTGGCTGAACTATGCCAGTGGCGACAGCCATCCTACCGACAGCAGCAACCAGCGCTTCGATCCGCTCTATGGCGCGACGTATTCGTTCTATGGCTTCAGCAGCTACTTCTCCTGGCAGAACATGATCAATCCAGCCGTGCGCTTCAGCGTGCAGCCCACCAAAACCCTCAAGTGCGAGATCATCCACCGCGCCATCTGGCTCGCCTCCGACCGCGACTCCTGGGTCAAAGCAGGCCGCCGTGATGCCACCGGCAACAGCGGCAGCTACGTCGGCCAGGAGTTCGATGCCCGCCTCGTCTGGCAGCTCCGCTCCAACTTCGACCTCGACCTCGCCTATGCCCACTTCTTCCCCGGCAACTTCGCCTCAGGCACCGGTGCCGCACCGCCCGCCAACTTCATGCAGCTCGCGGCCATCCTGCGGTTTTGAATCACACCCGCACGCCGCTGCGGCTGGTCTCAGGCCACGCGGCCATGCTTTCAAGGCTGAACCCGGCTGCTTAGGTTCTCCGCAATTCCGTTTGTCAGACAGTTGCAGCCAGACACCGTTTCCCCGCCCGCTGACATTTCCCTGTTTACTTACGACGGCATCACATCTGGATACGGCCCGAGGAACCGCTCGCCGTTGCAGTGGATCATGTGGTCGGGTTCTTCGGCGATCCAGACTTCAGATTCCCAGGCGATGTGGGAGACGAAGGTCTGCATGGTGCGACGGGTTTCGAAGGCGGTAACGAAGACGAGGCCCGCTTTGCATCCGACGAATAAGTCTTTGAGTTCCTTGCGGCGCTTTCCATCTACGGGGCCTGCGCTGGTCACGGCTTCAATCAGCAGGAGCCAATTGCGTTTGGTGTCGTGGACAATCACGTCAGGAATCTTGGCGGCGGAGTCCAAGGTGACTCCGAGAGCGGTTAAACCTTCAGTCTCTAGGTGGACAAACTTGTTTTCGGTATCGCCGATGTAGAGCACCACACCTCCCGGAGCAAACGCTGGGCAGAAGTGTTCGATGATGGCCTTGATGAGCAGACACCAGCGGTAACGGGAATGGTAGAAGAACGTTCCGTCTGGCATCTGCCAGCGTTGCTCCTCAACCTCCCGTCGCGGGATTCGCAACGAACGGGCAAGGCTATCGACACCCACTGACGAAGGGTGGAAGTGCGTGTGAGTCGTTTGGTGCTGTCTTGGTCGGCGCATGTATCCCGTTTTGGGTTATCCTAAAATCGGATGGAGTCTTGGCAAGTGTCAAAGTCCATCTTCACAACAGAGTATGCGGTTCTCCGAGACCTTCTGCGGGAACTCCGCACCGAGAAGGGGCTCACCCAAGTTCAATTGTCCGAGACACTGGGCATGCCCCAGAGTTTTGTGAGCAAATACGAAACGGGTGAGCGTCGGCTCGATGTTATTGAACTTCGTGAGGTCTGTCAGGCGCTGGGCACTACGCTCGCCGCGTTCGCAAAGAAACTGGAAGCGAGACTCCCAGAATCGAAAAAGGGAGGTGCAGCGTGACGAACTTGGATTCAGGGAGCGCCACAGCCGGGAAAGCTGCATTGCTGTTGTCGGCAAAAGGACTTGGCTACTTGGTCCCAACGGCGAAACAGAAGAAGAATCTCGTCGTGGCCTTTGCGAAGCGGGACATGATTGTCTATGGGAAGGCCTTTGATGTCGTCCGCCTTTCTGAACCTGTGAACCTCGATTCATTGGAGGAGGTTGAGGCCAACTTGAGCAAGGTGTTAATTTGCGAGATCAAATCCACCAAGAAGGATGTGGCTGCGGATTTCCGGGGCTATTTCTTTGGGTTGACGGCTGCTGAGGTGCTGGTGGCGCAGAGCCTCAAAGCGCAGTTCCGCTTTATCTTCGTGAACACGGTTTCTGGCGCGCATTTGGAACTGCAATTGAACGAGATTTTCGCGAAGGCTCGCGGCATCTATCCGACGTGGAGCATTTCGTTTTGATGCCGACTAAGCTGCCACAAGACGGCGACGCTCCTCCTTGGAAGTGAATCGCTTCGTCAGCAGATACATGCCCGTTGGCACCAACCACTGCCGCGTCTCAGCATTGTCCATGAGGGCATTGGGTTTGCGGGCTTCGAGCTTGGGCCAATGGACGGTGCCACCGTTGAAATGACAAGGATAGAGGAGTGGCACCGTGCCGGACTCGGGTTCTTTGCGCAGTGCTTCTTTGAGCCGGAAGTCCACCAAACGCCCCGTGGTGACGGTCAGTCCCAAAGCGGCGAGTGACGTGGTTAGGCCATCCATGGCTTCTTTCGCAGCGCCGTGACTGGAGCATGACGGGATGTGAATGAATTTCTCCGCGTCGTTGGGGTGGACGATCTCGGCGAACGGAAAGACAGTCTCCGAGACCTCTCCGCCAGTCTCGCCGCTGCTGCTGGAGATGATCAGTTCGCGAGGCTGAATCCGCCCCTTCACAGCATGGAAGATGATGTTCTCCTGCAATACGCTGTCTTCGCGAAAGGCAGCTTGGCGTGAATCGAAGACGTGTAGTCGGCGTAGTTCCAATTGGCTCAAGAAGTCTTCACGGAATGGGCGAAAGTATGGCCCATTGCAGAAACTCCGAGGCGTGATGCCGACGAGTTGGCCGCCAGGAACTAAGAGGCGCTGAATGAGAGCGATAAAGCCGGTGTAAAGGTTGCTGGTCTCGACTCCTATTGAGCGGAGAGCGCGCCTCTCGGCTGAATCGGTGCTGATTTTTCGATACGGAGGATTCGCAATCGCTGCATCGAAAGCCGGTGGCAGCGTGCCGAACAAATCGACCGCCAAACGAGCTGACATCTCCTCAATGAAGTCGGTGGAATGGACCGCAAAAGTGAATGTGATTCCAGCCGCCGTGCATTGGCTCTGGCATTCTCGCATGGTCGTGTGGAGCGCGTCGAGAATGTTCAAATCGACTTCGTAAAGCGTGGCTTCTATCGCCCGGACGCCTTTGCTAGATTCACAAACTTGCCTCACAAATGCCGCCGTGAGAAAACCCGCCCCAGCGCCAGCATCCAAAAGGCGAACTACACTCGGCAGTGGTCCGAACATCGAAGCCATGAAGTCCGCCGTCGGCGTCGCCGTGAGGAACTGTCCAAGTTCCTCCTGTCGAGATCTTCCGGTGGTTGCGCTGGCTGTCATGATTGGGTGGCTGTGTCTGCAACGTGAAGCACTTCTTCGCCGCTGTCACAAATTTTCCCTTCGTAAGGCATCCCCCGCGAAAAAACCATTGCCAAAAAGGGGGCGCTTCCGGTAAAAACCAATTCCATGCCGCAACCGTTGACATGGAATTCTAACCTGGTGTGGAATGCACCAGGGGCCGTGTGGAACGGGTCTGTGGCTTCTCCAACACACATCATGACCAACGATAACAAAATCAGTGCGTCAATCCCGGCGCAAGACATGACCGACATCCTGGCAGCCTTTGCCACCATCAAGGCGAAGCTGCCCTTTCTCATCAATCTGAGCGCGGAGGAAAAACGCCGCATGCCAAACATCAGCACGGCGCGCGGCGGCATGGTGGACACCTTCACCATCGAGATGGGGCTGCACGCGGACCTGATCCCGACCTATGTGGATATGCCCGAGCTGGCGAAGGATGCCGCCCTGATCACCCAACTGGAAACCATCCGCT
>Ga0114970_10000050_pt1 | contig 65244 bp, 54 predicted proteins | sample M_140205_XF_Meta_FD_87030 | JGI IMG/M metagenome (GOLD analysis project Ga0114970, IMG submission 87030) | Freshwater microbial communities from Lake Montjoie, Canada to study carbon cycling - M_140205_XF_MetaG | ecosystem: Environmental > Aquatic > Freshwater > Lake | place: Lake Montjoie... | reverse complement strand
GACTTCTACGACCGCGGCGGACGCGCCAATCCCTGCCTCGATCGCGACCTGCAGCCGCTCGGTCTTTCCGCTGCAGACAAGCGCGCGCTCGTCTCGTTCCTGAAGACGCGGTCCGGCGAGGCCGCCTCGGACACCCGTGGAACCCGTAGGCGGCTACGCCACACCGGCCTTTCCGAGGAGAGACCTTCGTGTGTCTTCGTGCTGGTCGTGAAGAAGTTGCGACAGTCCGCTGTACCGCGCCGCCCTGAAGGTCGGCAGCGACGTACGGCGCCTGGTTGGTCGGGTGGTCAGCTGCCGATGTGGCCGCGCAGCCAGGCCCACGCGTGCTGCTCGTCCTCGTCGGCGGGCCGCGCCGCTGCCGCAAGCCGTCGCGCCTCGTCGTCCTGCCCGTTGCGGACCAGCGCGTAGGCCAGCAGCGGCCGCAGCGTCTGGACATTCATGCCGGCGCGCGCGGCACGGTCGAACCACTGCACGGCGCCGGCCCAGTCGCGACCCGACAGCGCACGCAGCGCCCGCGCATACTCGGTCGCCCCGCCGTTATCGCCCTCGGCCCCCTCCGCAATCCGCTGCTTCATCTCGTCGCTGCCAAGGATCCACAACGGCAGCGTGCGAAGGGTCGTCGTGCCGAGCACGGTGTGCAGTTCGTCGATCTGCCGCAGCGGCAGGCCGCCCTCCCAGTAGACGCGGTTCAGCGCCGCCTGCATCTCGAAGAACGGCAGCGAACGCGCGATCAGCGGTGCCGGCCACAGCGCCCGGATGAACGGCGACGCCGCGAAGGCGTCGCGCGCCCGTCGCACGTCGAGCATCGATTGGTACATCCGCGTGACCGACTCGTCCGTCCCGTAGGCCGAGTCCGACAACGACGGCCGTCCGCGCACCGGGTCGAGCCGGTGCGGGAAATCGTCGGTCAGCGGCGGCGTTTCGCGGGTCAGTTCACGCAGGTACGCGGCATCGCCCAGGAACGTGGCGCCGATCTGCTCCGGTCGCTCGAACGCCACCTCGCGCAGGCGCGCCTCCAGTCCAGGCGTCTGCCACGGCGCGGCGAACTGCTCCATGGTGCGTGGGCCAGACAGACCGCGCGAGCCGACCAGCATCAGGTCGAACGGCGTGGCATTCCAGAGCGAGCAGTCGCCGAACACCTCGCAGAACGCGCGCACAATCGTGTTCACGTCGGTGCCAGGATGCGGCCGCGCCACCGGCAGCCAGTAGGTGACGAGCCCGCCGTCGTTGAGCCGGTCGTGCATCAACTGGAAGTACTCGCGCGTGTAGATGTTCACCGTGCCCGGTGTGCGCGGCGGTGGCGGCTCGCCGGTGATCAGATCGAATCGCTCGCGGGTGGTCTGCAGGAAGAAGCGGCCGTCCTCGAGGTGCAGGCGGACACGCGGGTCGTCCAGCGGTCTCGAGCCTGCGGGGTAGACGGCATCGCTCATCGCGACGACATCCGTCGAAATCTCGGCGACGTCGATCTGCTCCACCGCCGGGATGTGCGTCACCGCACCGACGGTGACGCCGACGCCGTAGCAGATGACCAGCGCCTTGCGCAGCGGGCCGTCGTGCAGCAGCATCGGGTAGTAGGCGAACGCCCGCATGTAACGCTGCCCCTGCAGGGCGGTGCCCGACATGGAGAAGCCGTTGGTAATCAACCGGCTGTAGACCGGTTGCCCCAGCCACTGCTGTTGCATCACGAAGAGCGTCTCCGACACCCCCTCCCGCGCCGCCACCACCCGCGAGCCATCGTCGGCATACGCCGCGGCGGCACGAGCAAAGTAGCCACGGTTCAGTGTGCCAAACGGAAAGGCCGCCGCGGCCAGCACCAACGCTCCGGCAGCCACCATCCGCACGCGACCGGGCGAGCGGCGCGCCGTCAGCAGCGCCACCAGGCCATACGCCACGCCAATGCCGAAGATCGCCCCCTCCATGCCAACGCGCGGCAGCAGCACCCAGGCCGCCACCGGCGGTCCGCAGATGGCGCCGGCGGTGTTCGCCAGCGTCAGCCGGCCCGCCGTGGCGGCAGCGTCATTATCCGTGCGCGGCAGCGCCTCGCCGACCAGCGTGAACAGCGCGCCGGACAGGCACGAGACCGGCAGCGTGAGCACCACGGCGAACCAGAGCACGGTCGTCCACTCACCGACCTGTGTGCCGGACGTCAGGCGGCCGAACAGCACGTAACTCCCGAACGTGGCGAGTCCCGCCGCACACGCCACGGCCGGCAGCAGGTCGCCGACGTCGGGGCGGCGCCGCAGCCAGGCCGACGCCAGCAGTCCGCCCAGGCCGATGCCGCCGAGCACCACGGCCAGCATCAGGCTGGTGGCCAGCGTGGTGACCAGCACGTACATTGACAGGAAGCGGAACCACACCACCTCGAGCGCCAGCAACAGCGCACCAGACAGCGCGGTGGCCAGATACAACGACGCGCCGGGGCCGAGCCGTTCCGGCTCCGGGGCGGCGCTCGTAGCGGCGGGCGTCAGCGCGGTGCCCGCCCGCAGTGCCAGTGCGGCGGCTCCAAGGTTCAGCAGCGCCGCCACCCACGCACTGCCGGTGACGCCGAAGGCGCCGATCAGCACCACCTCGGACACCATCACACCGGTCACCGCACCGAACGTGTTCCAGCCGTACAGCCGGCCAAGCGCGACGGCGAAGCGTGTGCCCTGCGCGCAGAGCGCCGACACCAGCACCGGCAGCGTGGCGCCCATCGCGGTCGCAGGAACGAGGAGGACGGTAAAGGCGATTAGAAACCGCAGCGTGTTCAGCGCAGCGCCGCTGCCGGCCACCGGGGCCAGCAGCGCCCCCGTATGCGGCAGCAGGTAGGTGACGATGACGCCCGAGACGGCGACCAGCAGTTCAAGGGCGGCGTAGACACGCAGGGGGTGCGCGAGTCGAGGGCCGCGTGTGGCCACTGCCGCACTGCCCAGCGCGAGACCGGCCATGAAGCCGGACAGCACGACGGTCACCGCGGCCACGCTGCTCCCCAGCACCAGGCCGCAGCGATAGAGCCACGTCACCTGGAAGATCAGGCCGGCGGCACCGGAGAGGAAGAAGGCGGCAGGCAGCGCGAGCGACGGAAACATCGTGGCAAATGATATAACTCTCCGGCGCCCAGCCCCTGCGGCGGGCCGTTCCGGAGGATGCCGATTTGATGACGCGCTTCGTTCCCGCCCTGCTGACCGCCACCGTCTTGTCGTCCGCTCTCGCCGCGCAGCAGCCCGCCGCGCCGGCCACGCCGCTGCTCTCGCCCGGTCCATCCGCCGCGCGCTACCCGAAGAACGCGGAGGAGTTCGACCGGATGTTCAACGAGGTCAAGAACTGGGGTCGATGGGGGAAGGACGACCAGCTCGGCGCCGCGAACCTCATCACCGAGGCGACGCGCAAGAAGGCGTTCGCGCTCGCGAAGGAGGGGATCGTCGTCGGCCTCGCGCACTCGCCGCTGAAGGAGGCAGCAGCCGACAACCCGAGCCCGTTCAATCACACGATGAACCGTGGCTGGTCGACCGACACCTACAGCGTCAGTTATCACGGCTACGCGCACAGCCACATCGACGCGCTCTGCCACATCCTCTACAAGGACCAGACGTACAACGGCCACGCGCGTGCCGATGTGCTCACGGAGAAGGGCTGCACGCAGCTGAGCGTCGACAACCTGCGCAACGGCGTGGTGACCCGCGGTGTGCTGATCGACATCCCGCGCATGAAGAAACTGCCGTGGCTCGAACCGGGCACGCCGGTCTTTGTGGAAGACCTCGAGGCGTGGGAGAAATTCGCGAACGTGAAGATTGGCCCAGGCGACGCCATCTTCCTGCGCACCGGTCGCTGGGCGCGTCGCGAGAAGATGGGCCCGTGGAACGTGCCGCAGAACGAAGCCGGATATCACGCGTCGGTGGCGCCGTGGCTGAAGGCGCGCGGCGTCTCGTTCCTCGGCAGCGACGATGCCCAGGACGTGACGCCGTCGCTGGTCGAAGGCATCACCCTGCCGGTGCACACACTGGCCATCACGGCGCTCGGCGTCGACATCCTCGACAACCAGGATCTCGAAGCGGTCGGCGAGACCGCCGCACGTCTCAAGCGCTGGGAGTTCCTGCTGACTGTCGCGCCCGTGCCGGTGACAGGTGGAACCGGCTTCCCCGCCAACGCGCTGGCGATCTTCTAGAGGTTGGGGGTTGGGGTTGACGATGGGCGTTCTGCCGTTTGTCGATTGACGATTCGACTTTGGTCGTAGTGTCCGGCTTCAGCCGGACGTCCAGGCCGTTGCGTAGTGTCCGGCTTCAGCCGGACGAGGAGCAGTCGATGAAAGCACTCATGTGTGCGTTGGTGTTGTGTGTGTCGGCCGTTCCGGTCATGGCCCAGGCTCCGGCGCGTGCCGCCGCTCCGGTCGAACAGCCGGCCCCTGCGCCGGCTCCTGGCTCCGCCGGTATCTTCAAGGCCAACACCGACCTGCAGCGCGTGCTGAAGGCGGCGATGGCGAAGACGAACGACATGGCGACGTCACCGATCGCACTGACCGATCAGTACCGCGTCAACATCGTCCACCGGCCGAAGGCGAACGGCGCCATCGCCCACCCGGGCAACACGGAGCTGCACTACATCATCGCGGGCACCGGCACCGTGGTGACCGGCGGACAGATCGTCCGCAAGCCTGGCGCGCCGGCCAGCGACGCCACCATCGAGGGCGGAGAGACCCACGACGTCAAGCCCGGCGACGTCGTCATTGTCCCCGCCGGCTCGGCGCACATGTACAGCAAGGTGAACGGCGAGATTACCTACCTCGAAGTGCGGTTCGTCGCGCCGAAGTAGCGCGCGCGCCGGACATCAAGGCTCGCGCCGAGGAGCGGTTTCCCGCGGCGCGGAAGCGGGCTGCAGATGGCGCGGGCGACTCGGCGCAACACGGTCCGGCTAAAGCCGGACACTACGGCAGTCCGAGCACTCACACGGTCCGGCTAAAGCCGGACACTACGCGATGCCCAGCGCCCCTAGAATCGCAACAGCCTGTTCACCTTCACCACAAACGCGCGGTTCTTGAGTTCCGGGAAGCCGGTGGGAATCGTGTCGCGTTCGTCGGTGTAGACGGCGAACAGCTCGCTGCCCGGCCGGTATTCCCAGCGGAAGCGCAGGTTACTGCTGAAGACGCGGTCGTTCGAGCCGTACTGCACCAGTCCGCTGACGAACATGCGTGGCGAGAACGCGTAGTCGGAGCGCGCCCGCAGGACGGTGGTGGTGAAGTCGCCGGCCGGCAGCGTCACTGCATTCACCGACACGCTCGGCTCGACCGACAAGCGGGTGGTCACCGACACGCGCGCGCCGCTGACGGTGAGCGCATTGATATGGCCGTTATAGAACTGGCCAGCCTGATACGAGACCGTGCCCGACAGGCGCCGCTGCTGGCCGAACGCGTAGCGGGTGGTGACGTCGTTGAAGGTGTAGCCACCCGACGGAATGCGGACGCCGCGCGCCACCGTGAAGGCGGCCGGCAGGAACTCGAAATTCGTCCCGCCCTCGACGGAGAACTGGTCGCTGTTCTCCCGCTCGACGTTGACCCGCCCCGTCTGCTGCCGCGACTCCATCTGCGCAGTGACGCTGCTCTCGATGTATTCCACGCTGCCGGTCATCGAGATCTGCCGGATACCCTTGAGGTGCTTCGGCCGCGGGCTGTAGCGCGCCTCGCCGTACGTTCGCGCGAAGGCGCTGCGCCGCAGGAACCCGACCTCGGGGTTGAAGGCGTCGCCAACCTTGTTGCGCTCGAACTGGAATCCGTAGTGGTCCGGCGCCCACTCCGCCTTGGCCTGATAGCTCTCGTCGTCGCCGGTGACGCCCGCGATGTGTGACTTCGCATAGAAGCCGCCCGCCGTCAGGTCGCCGAAGAAATTGAACACGGCGTCGACGCCGTAGGCCTGGTTCGACTCGCCGGCCTTGGCGGCCGACTGCGAGCGACCGGTGAACATCGCGCCGATGGCGCTGCGCCGGAAGATGTCGCGCTTGACGCGGACGACGCTGAAGTTGGTCTTCGGCGACTTGGACGCGGCCTCGCTGTCGGTCTCGATGTTGAGCAGGCCGATGCTGAACTTGCCCACCTTGCCGGTGACCCGGCCGCCCGCCTGGATCGGCACGACGCGCCCGCTGTTCAGGCCGATCCGCCGGCTGTAGAACAGCAGCGGCACCGTACTGGTGGACGAGGCACTGCCGCCGCTGGCGCTCGACCCGGTCGTCGGGAAGGCGGCGAAGCTGAAGATGCCGCGTCCCTCGAGGAAGAACTCGCGCTTCTCGGGCAGTTGCAGACTGAAGCGCGTGAGATTCACCTGCTGCTCGTCCACCTCCACCTGCGCAAAATCGGTGTTGTAGGTGAAGTCGGCCGTGAGATTCGCGGTGATGCCGTACTTGGCGTCGAAGCCGATGTCGCCTTCGTTCTTGTTGTTGCTGGTCGGCGACACGCTGCGGTCGGTGGTCGAGCGGGCGATGCCGTACGGCTTCAGTTCGATGTTCCGGCTGGCCGGCGGCAGTTCGAGGCCGACGAGCGTCGCCGCGGCCGAAATGCGGAAGAAGCCCTGCGAGCCGCCCATCACCGTCGGCAGCGGCGTGAGGTGCGCCCACTCGTTCTTGCGCCGGATGGCGCGGCGGATCTGGATGCCCCAGGTCTGGCCGTCACCCGACATGTAGCGGATCGACTTGAAGGGCACCGCCATCTCGATCGTCCAGCCGCCGTCGAAGCGCTCGGTGCGCACCTCCCACACCGGATTCCAGTCGGCGTTCGAGTTCCCCTCGTCGGCTTCACTGAGGTCGATGCGTCCACCGACCGGGTTCGAGTAGAAGACGTAGCCGTTCCGCCGGTCGTGGAACGTGTCGATCATGAAGCCGAAGTGATCGTTCTGCCGCACCTGGTTGGCGTCGCGCCGCATCTCGTTCGCGATCCACTTGTTCGGCGGTGCCGAGTCCCACACACGAGCCGAGACGTAGAAGTGCTGGGCGTCGAACATCACCCAGGCCTCGGTCTTCTCTGTCGGCTCTTCGCCGTTGCGCGGCAGTGTCTGGATGAAGTCGGTGATCGGCAGCGTCGCGCTGTAGATCGCCTCGTCGAGCCGACCGTCGATACGCAGCGGTTCAGCCAGCTTGACGGCACGCACGGTCGCCTGCTTCGCCTCGTTGCGCGTGATCACCGCCGGCGCCACCGGAGCCGGAGGCTGCTGGGCGAATAGCGACGAAGACACCGTTGCCACCAGTGCCGTCGACAGAATCGCGTATCTCACACACACCTCGTTGCGAAAACAATCATCACGAAGGACACGAAGACACACACTCGAGTGCTGTGCCGTCGTCGGCTTCGTGAAGCAGTCGCCTCAGAATCGCAGTAACCGCGTCGCCTTCACGACGAAGGCGCGGTTGCGCAGGTCGGGGTAGCCTGGCTTCAACGTGTCGCGTTCGTCGGTGTAGACCACGAACAGTTCGCTCCCCGGCCGGTATTCCCAGCGGAAGCGGACGTTCGAACTCAGCACGTGCGTCGACGATGAGTACTGGAGCAGCCCGCTGATGAAACGGCGCGGCGTGAACCCGTAGTCGGTCCGCGCCACGAGCACGGTGTTGGTGAAGGTACCGGTGGGCAACGAGACGTGGTTCACCGTCACCGTCGGCTCGAGCGACCAGTTCGACCGGATGGCAAAGCGCCCCGTGCCGAAGCTCACCGCGTTCAGGGTGCCGTTGTAGAACTGCCCCGACTGGGCGGTCAGCAGGCCCGACATGCGTCGCTGCTGGCCGAAGCCGTAGCTCGCGGTGACGTCCGTGAAGGTATAGCCGCCGACCGGAATCGTCACGCCCGGCGCCACGGTGAAGGGGCGCGCCAGGAACTCGTAGCGGTTCGCGGCCACCACGGTGACCATGTCGCTGTTCTGCTGCTCGAGGATGACACGCCCGGTCGTGGCGCGCGTCTCGCGCCTGCCGGTCGTATCGGTGACGAGGTACTCGTACGAGCCCTCCGACGTGTACTTGCGCACTCGCGTGCTCTTCGCCGGGCGCGGACTGAAGCGACCCGACACGTAGCTGCGCCTGAAGTTGCTGCGGTTGGTGAAGCCGACCTCCGGACTGTAGTTCGCGCCAACGACAAGGTAGTCCGCGCGCACGCCCCATCTATCCGGCGCGTAGTCGAACTTCGTCTGGTAGCTCGTGTTGTTCGTGGTCCGGCCGTCGACGTCCGACTTCGCGAAGTAACCACCCGTGCTGAGGTCGTTGAAGAACGAGAAGAGGCCGTCGACGCCGTAGGCGAGGTTCGACGAGCCCTTCGCCAGCGTCGACTTGTCGCGGTTGCTGATGATGCCGCCGATGCTGCTCCGGCGCAGGATGTTCCGCTTCAGACGTGCAACGGTGAAGTTGGTCGGCCGGCTGCCACCGACCGGCTCGTCACCGGTCTCGAGGTTCAGCGCCCCAATCGTCCACTTGCCAACCCGCCCGGTGACGCGGCCACCGGCGCGGATCGGTACGACGCGTCCCGAGTCGAGGCCGATGCGCCGGCTGTAGAAGAAGGTCGGCGCACCCGTCGTCGCATCGCTGTTGCCGCCGCTGCCGAAGCCGAGCCTGGCGCCGCTGCTGCCCCCGCCACGGCCGAAGTCGAAGATGCCGCGCCCCTCGAGGAAAAAGTCGCGCTTCTCGGGAAACTGCAGGCTGAACCGGGTGAGGTTCAACTGTTGTTCGTCCACTTCCACCTGGGCGAAGTCGGTCCGCACGGTGATGTCGGCGGTGAGGTTCGAGGTGATGCCGTACTTCAGGTCGCCGCCGACGCTGCCCGTGAGGTCGTGGCTCAGCGACGGCATGCGGACGCGGTCGGTCGTGTCCGTGCCGATGACGTAGGGTTTGAGGTCGATGTTGGCGCTCTGCGGCGGCAGGTCGAGACCGACGAGTGTCGCCGCACGCGAGAGCCGGAATCCGCTGTTCGGGCCGGCACCGGCTGCCGGCAAGGCCGTGAGGTGCGACCATTCGTTCTTGCGGCGAATCGAGCGCCGCAGTTGCAGCCCCCACGTCATGTTCGAGCCGGAGACATAGCGGAGCGACTTGAACGGAATCGCCATCTCGGTGGTCCAGCCACCCTCGAAGCGACCGGCATGCACGTCCCACACCGGGTTCCAGTCGCCGTTCGGATTGCCTTCGTCGGTGACGAGCTGGTCGGTGAAGCCGCCGAGCGCGTTGGTGTAGAAATGGAATCCGTTGCGGCGGTCATGGAACGTGTCGAGCAGGACGGCGAAGGTGTCGTTCTGCCGCATCTGGTTCGTGTCGCGGCGGATTTCATTCGCGACCCACTGCGACTCCGGCACCGATTCGTACAGCTTGGCCGTGACGTAGAGGTTCTTGTCGTCGAACATGATCCAGGCCTCGGTCCGCTCCGAGACGGGCTGCCCGTTACGCGGGACGGCCTGGATGAAGCCGTCAATCGGCTCGTGCTCGCGGTAGACCGCCTCGTCGAGCTTGCCGTCGACCCGCAGCGGTTCGCTGAGCCTGATGGCGCGCACCACCACCTGGCCCCCTTCACGGATGACCGTCTTCGGCGCGACCGGCCTCGGCAGTTCGCCCTGCGCACCACCTGCCACCACCGCTCCACGCGACTGCGCGAACGCCTGACCTGCCACACACACCACGGCGGCCATCACGGCCGCCCCCATCACCCGACACTTCATCATTCCTACTTCCCGATGCGCTCGATGTTCAATCGCACGAAGGCACGAAGACCGCAACGGAGTCCAGATGACACCAGCGGTGCGTCGCGGCCTTCGTGGGCTTCGTGCTGTCCTGTGCTCAGAACCGCAGGAGCTTGTTCACTTTCACGACGAAGGCGCGATTCTTCAGGTCCGGATAGCCGGGCTTGGTCGTGTCGCGCTCGTCGGTGTAGACCACGAACAGTTCACTTCCCGGCCGGTACTCCCAACGGAAGCGGACGTTGCTGCTGAAGACGCTGCCGGTCGAGGTGTACTGCACCAGGCCGCTGACGAACATGCGCGGGCTGAACCCGTAGTCGGTCCTGGCGCGCAGCAGCTTCGTCGTGAAGGTGCCGGCCGGCAGGTCCACCTGCGAGATCTGGACGCTGGGCTCGACCGACCACTGCTTCAGGATGGCGTAGCGGCCGGACGTGAAACCCCACGCGCTGATCGTGCCGTTGTAGAACTGCCCCACCTGGTACGACGCGGTGCCACTCAGGCGACGCTGCTGTCCGAGCTGGTACGACACGGTGATGTCGTTGAAGTCGTAGCCGCCCGACGGGATGCGCACGCCCGGGGCAATCGCGAACGGTGCCACCAGCAACTCGTAGTTCGTGCCGCCCTCGACGACGAACAGGTCGCTGTTCTGCCGTTCCACCGCAACACGTCCGGTCTGGTTGCGGGTTTCGAGCTGGCCGGCGGAGTTCTGGATGGACTCCAGGCTGCCCTGGTAGGTGAACTGACGCACCCCCTTGAAGTGCGTGCGCGCGCGCGGGCTGAATCGAGCCGACGCGTAGGTGCGATCGATCCCGGATCGGCGGACGAAGCCGACCTCCGGGTTGTAGTTCGCGCCGACGTTCAGGAACTGCACCTGCGCGCCGTAGCGGTCGGCGGCGTAGTCGAAGCGTCCCTGGTAGCTCTGGTTGTCGTCGCTCCTGCCCTCCACCTCCGAGCGAGAGTAGTAGCCGCCCATGCTGACGTTCTGGAAGAACGAGAACGTGGCATCGGCGCCGTACGCGAGGTTCGACGCGCCGGACACGACGTTCGACTCCGACCGATTCGTCACCATCATGCCGAGGCTGCTGCGGCGCAGGATGTCGCGCTTCACGCGCGCCACGGTGAAGTTGGTGGCGGGCGTCTTCGACACCTCTTCCTCACCGGTCTCGATGTTGACCAGTCCGATCGAGTACTTGCCCGCCTTGCCCGTCACACGGCCGCCCGCACGCAGCGGCACGACGCGTCCGGCATTGAGGCCGATGGCGCGACTGTAGAACAGGTTCGGCGTGAGCGAGTTGCTGGCACCGCTGCCCCCCGCGACGCTGCCGGTCGGACCGCCACGGCCGAAGTCGAAGATGCCGCGCCCTTCGAGGAAGAAGTCGCGCTTCTCGGGGAACTGCAGACTGAACCGCGTCAGGTTCAACTGCTGTTCATCCACCTCCACCTGCGCAAAGTCGGTGTTGACCGTGAGGTCGGCGGTCAGGTTTGCGGTGATCCCGATCTTCGCGTCGACACCGGCGTTCGGCTCGACATCGTTCGAGACGTTCTTCGCAACGTCGCTCGTCACCTTCGAGATGGCGTAGGGCTTGACCTCGACGTTCTTGCCAGCGGGCGGCAGGTCGAGTCCGACGAGGGTGCCGGCGGCCGAGACGCGGAAGATGCCGCTCGGGCCACCGGACGAAGCGGGCACCGGCGTCAGGTGCGTCCACTCGTTCTTGCGGCGGATGGAGCGGCGCAGTTGCAGCCCCCAGGTCTGGTTCTTCCCGGCGTTGTAGCGGAGCGACTTGAACGGCACCGCCAGTTCCGCGGTCCAGCCGCCGTCGAAGCGGCCGGTCCGCACCTCCCACACCGGGTTCCAGTCGACGTTCGGGTTCCCCTCGTCGGTGATGATCTGGTCGGCGAAGCCGCCAATCGGGTTCACGTAGAAATTGAAGCCGTTCCGGCGGTCGTGGAACGTGTCCACGAGGAAGCCGAACATGTCGTTCTGGCGCAGCTGCGCGGTGTCGCGGCGTAGTTCGTTGGCGGTCCACTGCTCCGGCGGCACATCCTCGTACATCCTGCCGGTGACGTAGAGGTAGTTGTCGTCGAAGAACACCCACGCCTCGGTCTTCTCGGTCGAGGGCTGCCCCTGCGCGGGCACGGTCTGGATGAAGTCGGTGATCGCCGGAACGGTCGAGTAGACCGCCTCGTCGAGGCGACCGTCGACCTTCAGTGGCTGGGCGAGGCGCGTTGCCCGGACCACCACGCGGCCGTTCTCGCCGCGGGAAATGACCGCAGGCGCTACCGGCGCTGGCGGGTCCTCAGCCGACGCCTGCGAACCGCCGGCCGATGCCGGACGCCGCTGCGCCACCGCTGGAGACACCACACCGACACACACGAGCAGCGCGACGCTGAGGCGCGCCAACCACTTGGAACCAGAAATCATGAAGAACCGGAATCAGGAACAGAGGAGACACAGTCTGGAGATCACGTCCGGACCGTCCCGCGGATACCTCGGCGCGGATACGCCGGGCGCGCGAACAGGTCCAGAAGATCCTCCGACAAGAAGCACCCATCCGAACGGACGGGCGCCAAAGTGTACCCGATATAACGGGCACGGCGCGCTGAAGGAAGCGTAAAGACGCCGGGAGTCCGAGCTCCTATCTGATTTCAGAGAGGGTATGGCAGGGTGCGTCCGAGCAGTGTCACCAGCAGCAGTACGGTCGGCAGCAGCACCGCGAACACCACGAGCGTATAGCCCATGACGTCGCGCGCGCGGAGCTGGAACAGGCCAAGAATCGGCAGCATCCAGAACGGTTGCAGCAGGTTGGCCACCGCCTCGCCAAGGTCGTAGGCCGCCACCACCCAGCCAAGGTGCACCTTCAGATCGTGCGCCGCCGCCATCACGTAGGGCGCTTCGATCACCCACTTCGAGCCGCCCGACGGGACGAACACCCCGAGCACCGCCGAGTAGATGGCGACGAGCGGCGGGAATGTGGTCGGGGTCGACACGCGCACGAACAGGTGCGCGAGCTGCTCGTTCAGGTGCGTCGACGTAATCACCCCGGCGATGCCGGCATAGAACGGGAACTGCAGGATGACGCCCCACACGGCCGGTGTCGCGGCCTGCACGGCGTGCATCAGCCGCGCCGGCGTGCCGTGCAGCAGGAAGCCGGCGAGCAGGAAGATCAGATTGAGGACGTTCAGGTTCAGCGCGTTCAGCGGGTCACCGGCACGCGCGAAGTACTGCGCCAGATACCAGACGCCCAGGCCGACGATGACCCACGTGAGCACGGGTGAATGTTCGAGCCAGGCGCCAGGCGGAATCACCGACGGCCGCTGCGGCTCGGCGGCTTCCTCGGTGCCGAGGTCGATGCCGAGCATCCGCGCGGTCTTCGCGCGCGACGCCGGCGGCGTCGCCAGCCACATCACACCGGTCACCACCACGATTTCAATCGCGACCGACAGCAGGCTCTGCCAGAGGAAGATGGTGTGCGTGAAGCCGATGATGCCGCCAGGCACCAGGCCGTCGTGCGCCACGATGTCGCGGATGGCCGGCTGCAACGCGCCGGGCGATGCCATCTGCAGCGCAGCCGACCCGCTCAGCCCCTGCGCCCAGATGCTGCCGAGCCCGAGAAAGCTCGCGGCGGCCAGCGCGCGGTAGTCCACACCCTCGACGCGGCGCGCCACCTCGCGCGCCAGCACCGCGCTGAACACCAGGCTGAATCCCCAGTTGAACCACGAGCTGGCCAGCGCGAAGCCCGTGACCAGCGCCACGGCGCCCTTCGGCGTCGTGGGCCACGAGGCGACCACACGAATCAGCCGGCGCATCGGCGCCGACGTCGCCAGCACGTGCCCGGTGATGATCACGAGCGCCATCTGGAGCGTGAAGGGGATCAGGTCCCAGAAGCCACGACCCCAGGCGTCGACCACCTCGCCAACGGTCGACGAGGTCGCCGTCACCCCGGCGCCGACCACGACGACGGTGGCGAGCAGGGCGAAGACGAACGCGTCCGGCACCCAGCGCTCGGTCCACGCGGTCAGCGCCAGCGCGACACGCGCGACGATGCCGGCGTCTTCCAGCTCGGGGGTTCCTGGGTCACGCGTGTCGGCTGGCATGGCCACGCGCGGTGTCAACGCGCACTCGGGCGCGAGGCGCGCCCCTCGTGCAGCGTCAGTTTCTGGACGCGCCAGTTGTTCATGTCGGCGACATAGAGCGTGTCGTCGGTCGGGCACGCCAACGCGTGGATCCAGTTGAACTGCTTCTCGTCCCGCCCTGAAATACCCATGGTGCCGATCAGTTTTCCGTCGAGCGTCATCTTGTAGATGCGGCCGGGTTCGGAATCCGACGTGTAGAGATACTGCGTCGGGCCGTTCGTGATGCACAGCGTCCAGGGCTGCGTCTCGTCGGGCGGGTTCGCCGGGACATTGCCGAGCACCGGATGGTGCGTCTTGTCGTAAACGGCGTTCAGGAAGATGAAGCGCTTGAAGGTGCCGTTGACGTCGAACACCTGGATGCGGCGGTTGTTGCGGTCGGCGACGTACACGTTGTCCTGACGATCGACCGCGATGTTGTGCGGCGTGTTGAACTGCCCGGGGTTCTGGTCGCCGTGCGGACCGCCGGAACCGCGGGAGCCCCACGACGTCACCCACGCGCCGCCCTTGGTGTACTTCGCGACGCGGCCGTTGGTGTAGCCGTCGGCGATGTACAGGTTGTCGCTCGAATCGAACGCAATGTCGGTCGGGCCGCGGAAGTAGCCGTCCTGCGGCGGCGGCGGTGCGCTGCCTTGCCCGGTGCGGAACCACGACTCCTCGGGGTCGTCCGGGCCTTCGGGCCTGCGACCCAGGTTCATGGTGACGTAGCCCGCTGGGTTGAAGCGGACCGCGGCGTTGGTCCCCTTGTCGACCACCCACAGGTTGTCGTGCCGGTCGAAGCGGATCGCGTGCCCGTAGCCGAGGCCGTAGACGTTCTTGCCGATCTCGCGAACGAACCGTCCGGTGGCGAGGTCGAACTCCAGCAACTGCGTCGACGCGTTCCCGTAGAGCGGCCCGGCGGTCGGGCTGCCCGGATGGTTCAGCACGACGAGGCGGTTCTTCGAATTGATGGCGACACCGAGCACCTCGCCCAGATTCATGTCGGGCGAGTACTTGAGAAAATCGGCGGAGGCGTCGAACGGAATCTCTGGCACCGTCACCGGTGCAGGCGCCGGTTGCGGCGACGGCGCGGCAGGCGGCTGCTGCGCGCTGGAACGTTGGACGAAGAAAAACGCCGCGAACGCCGCGGCCGGAAGCACGAGCCACACACGCGTCATCACAACCCTCCTGCCCTGCCAGCCCTGTGTCAGTACGTAGTGTCCGGCTTCAGCCGGACCGGATCGGGTCCGCCTGAAGGCGGACACTACGCCTGTCCCATCAGTCCACGTCCAGCCCGTCTTGCCCTCGTCTCAGTCCACGCCGAACGCCAGCGGCTGCGACCACGGCATCGCGCCGGTCTTCAGGTCGAACGCGACGATCGCATCGGTGGTTGGCGCGGACCAGATCGCGCCGTCGGCCGGCCCCCACGACTCACCGCCGTCGGGCCGCGTGCCCATCAGCGCCGCTTCTTCCGGGATCGGATACGCACGCCAGACCGCCTTGCCGTCGCGCACGTCGAGCGCCACGGCGGCAACAGCCAGCACGGAGAGTGTTCGGACGCGCATCGAGAGGCTCCTGTGGACCGGCCACACTCGGCTCGGCGAGACGCAGTGTAAGGGATGAGGCGCGAAAAAAAGAAAACGGGCGCCCGGAGGGGCGCCCGTTTTGGCGGCACGGTGTCGAGCGACCGGCGACTACTTCTTCTTCGGACCGACGCTGCGGAGATAGTTCACGATGCTCCACATTTCGTTGTCGGCGAGGCGGCCCTTGTAGCCCTTCATCTTCATCTCGGGGCCGGCGCCGTCGCGGATGACCATGAAAATCTCGCCGTCGGTGGCGCCGCGATCCCACTTCACGTCGGTGAGGTCCGACGGGTGTGTATCGCGCGGTGCCATCGGGCCGTTGCCCTTGGCGTCAGGTCCGTGACAGAAACGGCAGTTCTTGGCGTACGCAGCCTGGCCGGTGGCGATCGATTCGGCGCCAGACGCGACAGGGTTCTTGAGCGCCTTGCCTTCGGCACTGCCACCAGGATTCTGCGCGCTGAGCCCGGCCATCGTCGCCATGACGATACCGAAGCCGACGATCAGTGACGATGCAACGCGGTACATGTATCCCGCTCTCCTAGTCAATTACTGAGTCCCACAACAGCTGGGTGTTCCGGAACGGTGGGTTTGTAAGAATGCGTGCGGAGCGACAGTATCAGAGTCGGATTTTGCCATACGGTAGCCACCCCCGCAACACTACCTTCGCTATACTGCACGAGCTGTGACCATCCACCTCACTCGTATGACGCTCGGAGCACTGCTGACGATTGCACTTGTGGCGCGCTGTGGCGCGGCGCAGACGACTGCACCGCCGGAACCGGCGTCCGAGGCCACCGTGCAGTTGCAGATGGCCGCCATGAACGGCGACCTCGCGCGGGTCCGGGCCGCCATCACCGCGAAGACGCCGCTCGATGCGCCGGGCGACTCGCGGATGACGGCCCTGGGCATCGCGGCGCTGTATGGACGAGCTGAAGTCATCCGCGCGCTCGCCGCGGGCGGCGCCAACGTCGCGGCCGACCAGGACGGCGAGTCGGCGCTCACCGTGGCGGCACACGAGGGACACACCGATGCGGTGAACGCGCTCGTTGCCGCTGGCGCGAACGTGAACGCCAAGGACAAGGACGGCATCACCCCGCTGATGTCCGCCGCGTCGTCGAACCGCGCCGGCGCGATTCGCGCGCTGCTCGCCAAGGGCGCGAACATCAACGAGGCGAACAACGACGGCGCCACCGCGCTGGTCGCCGCCGCCTACGGCGGGCATGCGCAGGCCACCGACGCGCTGCTGGCCGGCGGCGCCGACACGGCGCTGCGCGATCGCGCCGGGCGCACCGCGCTCATGGCGTCGGCACTCGGCGGGAACGAGGCGGTTGCCGCGCTACTGCTCGACAAGAAGGCCGACCCGCAGCTCGAAGACGAGAGCGGCATGAACGCGCTCGTCTATGCCGCGTCAACCGGGCACGACGAAGTCGTGGCGGTGCTGCAGAAGGCCGGCGTGACGAAGGGCGGCGACCTGGCGCTCGCCTTCGCCATGCGCGGCTGCCGCCTACCGCTCGCGAACGCCCTGCTCGCGGCCGGCGCCAATCTGAAGACCGACCTGAACGGCGACCACCTGCTCCTCCTTGCGGCCGGCGCGAACTGCACCGCCGGCGTCGAGTTCCTGCTGTCCAAGGGGCTGGCCGTGAACCTCGCGAACGACGAGGGAATGACAGCGCTGATGCGCGCATCTGGGGAAGGCTTCGCCGACATGGTCGAACTACTGCTCGCGAAGGGCGGCGACATGGAGCTGAAGAACAAGCTCGATCAGTCGGCCTGGCTGTTCGCCGCCATGGGCAATCACACCGACGTGGTGGAACTGCTGCGCGCCGCTCGTGAGGCGCGCGAGAAGACGGACCCGGCCGCCGCTCAGCGCTGAGGCGCGACCGGCCGCGCGTTCGACGCGCGGTTCACGGTCATATCGACGTACTGCGACACCTTCATCCCGGGATTGATGGTGAGCTGGATCCGCCTCGGCCTGCCGGCACCCCGCAGTTCCACGGTGTGCATGCCCGGGTCGAGCGGCACCACGAGCGGCGTGGAGCCGCGTCGCTCCCCGTCGATGAACGCTTCCACCGTGGCGGGCCTGGTTCGCAGTTCCAGCGTTCCCACCGTCTGCACCGTCGCACCCACCCATCCGAGCAGGCGCCCTGCCAGCGTGACAGCTGCACCGGCGAGGGCCAGCACGACGCCCCCAGCAGCAAGTCGCCGCCAGTTCCCGCGAGAGACGCGATGGTCGCGCGCACCAACCGGTGTGCGCATCAGCATCGGTGGCGGGATCACCGCGGCCGGTCGGGCCGCCCCCATCGACTGCGGCACACTGCCGCTCGACAACGGCTCGAGTGCGGCCGATTCATGGCGCGGTGAGCCGGATACGAGGGCCGGCGCGAGTGTGTCGCCGGCGCGGTAGCGGGCGAGGAAGGCCTCGAGGCTCGCCGGCGACGACACCAGCTCGCTCTCGCCGAGCACCGACGCGAGTTCGGCGCTGGCCTCCACCGGCGACGCGAAGGGGCGGTGAGGGTCGAGCTGCAGGGCGCGGGCGAGCCAGCCGCGCAGGCCGTGCGGCAACGGCTCGAAGCCGCCGCGCGGCGAGACGGCCCACACCGACGACACCAGTTCGTCGAGGCGCAGCGGGAACTCGTCGTCGCGGAGCGGACGGCCGAGTACAAGTGCCAGCGCCACGACGCCGAGCTGCAGCGCGTCGGTCCTGGCATCGAGCCTGGCGCGCGCTTGACCGGGCGGCACGGCCACGCGCAGTTCACGCCAGTAGCGCGCGCACGGGAGCCGCAGCTGCTCGACCGCGGCGCCGAGCACCGGCTCGGCAATGAGGAGGCGCGCCTGCGGCGTCACGATCAGCCGCTCGGGTGCCAGCGCCCCGTGCGCCACGTCGCGCACCCCCTCGTGAAGCCTCGCCACGCCGGTGACGAGCTGCCGGATGAGGCAGAGGGCCGCATAGATGTCGAGCGGCACACGGCGGGTCTGCGCGCCACCGAGGATCGTCGAGAGGCGCAGGCCGGACACCGCATCCGCGATGACGGACAACACCGGGTCGTCGCCGACGCTCCGTTCCACCCCACGCACGCGCACGAACGACGGGTGACGGAAGCCGGCAAGGCGCCCGGCCCGTTCGCGCAGGGCGAACTCGAACGACGGCACGGTGCCGAACGAGGCGCGCAACCGCAGCACCTCGACAGCCGGCCCCCCGGCCGTGTCAGCGTGCCGCGTGCGCTGGCCGAGGCCGTCCTCGAAGACGACCAGCGGCGAATCGGGAAGAGGATGACGACGAGCCGCAGGGTGCATGGTGGTCAGGTCCTGGGATAGGACGCCACCCACTACTGCCGAAAGCGTGCCGGACGAGGTACACACGACAAACCCCGCGAAATGCGGGGTCTTGTGCGAAAAAGCCGAATGGCGCTGGGAGAGACAAAGGGGCGGGCCGGTTACAGGGCCGTGCCAGCCCCCTCAATTGTGTAAGGGCTTACTCGGGCGAGATCGAGGTTCTGCCGCAGTCGTCACAACGCAGGTAGATCACCGGCAGCGACTCCGAGCGACCAATCACTTTCGCGCTGGGCACACCGCACCGGGGGCAGACAATTGCGCCGGACGTAGACCGTTTTGCCATAAGAACTCCCTTTACATCTTAGACCGGTACGGCCCTTGGGAGGATCCCCAAAACTGGGATCGGACTAAGAATTCGTCCTAAGGCTGTCGAGCAGCCCTTCCATATCTGGCGGCAGCGGGGCCTCGAACCGCATCGGCTTGCCGCTCAGCGGATGCACGAAACCGAGCCGCCAGGCATGCAGCGCCTGCCGCTCGAACTCGATATGCCGCATGTCCTGCGGACCGTAGACGTAGCGCTGCTCGCCGACAAGGGTATGTCCCCGAAGCCGCGCCTGCAGCCGGATCTGGTTGCGCCGGCCGGTGATCAGCGTCACCTCGAGCAGCGACACACCATCGTAGGTGTCGAGCACTTCGTACTCACAGCTGGCCTCGCTGGCGTGCGGGTCCTTGGAGCTGGTTTCCTTCTGGATCAGCGATTCCTGGTCCCAGACCAGGTGGTCGCGCCACAGGCCCTTGGCGGGCGAGGGGACGCCGTAGACCAGCGCCAGATAGATCCGTTCGGCCTCGTGGCGCCGGAACTGGTCCTTCAGCTTGGCCTGCGCATCGGACCGGGTGGCAAACATCACCAGCCCGGACGTGTCGCGGTCAATGCGGTGGACGACGAACGGGCGTCGCTTCTTGGACCGGAGGTGTTCGACCAGCTCGTCCTCGACCGACGCCGCTTCCTCGCGGCGCGGGAGCGGCACGGTCAGCAGCCCGGCCGGCTTGTTCACCACGACCAGCGCCTCGTCCTCGTAGACGATCGGTAGTTCGCCGGCGCGGGGCGGACGCTGGGATGTCCGGCGGGAACTGCCCGGACGATCCATCCACAGACGCACCCCGTCGCCGGTCTTGAGCTTGAACCGTGCATCCTTCGGGGTTGCCTCGGCGTCATTGAGAAAGATCTTCCCTCGTTGGAGCGCCTCTGAGGCGCGTCCGCGAGAGCCAAGCCGCCCCTCGGCGGCGAGAAACTTGTCGAGACGCAGCCCGGCGTCGGCTGCCTCGACGATCCAAGTATCGGCCATTCCCTTGATCCTACTGCCAGAACCGTCGCCCTCGTTGGAAGAGACCCATATCCTCCCCCACTGGGTGATGCGCGCAGCGCTGCCGTCTGCCACGATGCGCTCGGAGGGTGACTGATGGCAGGAGACACCGTGCTCACGTCGATCTCGAATGCGTTTGCGGACGCCGTGGACGCCGCGGCCGCCGCGGTGGTGCAGGTGCATGGGCGCCGGCGGCCGGCGAGCGGCGTCGTCTATGCGGACGGTGTGGTGGCGACGCTGGCCCGCACGCTCGGCCGTGAGGATGGCCTGCACGTGCGGCAGGCTGACGGAACGCTGTTCGAGGCTGAACTGGCCGGGTGGGACCCCGCCACGAGCCTGGCCGTGCTCCGTGTGCCAGGGCTCACCGCCCCGGCCCTGGCGCCCGCCAGCACGCCGGCCCGCGTCGGCCACCTCGCTGTGGCCATCGCCCGCTCGTGGAGCAACGCGGTGACGGCGAGCGTCGGCACCATCAGTGTCATCGGTGGCCCGCTCGCCACCGGGCGCCGGCGCGCCATCGAGCAGGTGATCCGCACCACCGCGCCGGTGCACGACGGGTTTGCGGGCGGCGCCTTCATCAGCACCGACGGTGCGCTTGTCGGCATCACCACCGCCGCCGCCATCCGCGGACTCGGCGTCGTCATCCCGGCAGCCATTGCATGGAAGACCATTGCCTCGGTGCTGGAGCATGGACGGCCGCGGCGTGCCTATCTCGGCATTGCGGGTCAGCCGGCGGCGCTGCCAGAGCTGCAGCAGCGCGGCGAGGCGCGCGAGTCGGCGCTGCTGGTCGTCGGTGTGACGCCGGGAAGCCCGGCCGAACAGGCGGGCGTGCTCATCGGCGACCTGCTCCTCGACTTCGACGGCACCCCGGTGCGCTCCCCCGAGGAGCTGCTCGCCCTGCTCATCGGCGACGCCGTCGGTCGCGCCGTGCCGCTACGCGTGCTGCGCGGGGCCTCCACCGCCACGCTGGTGGTCACCCCGCAGGAGCGTCCGGAACGCTGATGCGCGTGCTGCTGGTCGGCCTGCCGGATGAACGCGCGCGGCTGCGCGTGCAGCTGCTCGCGGAGCATATGGACGTGGCCGCGGAGTTCGTCAGCATGAGCGCCGCCCGCGGCTCACGGGTCGCAGCCGACGCCATCGTAATCGCCGCGCGCGAGTCGGACGATGAGACACCGTCGGAGCCGCTGACGCCGCGAGAAGTGCAGGTACTGGAACTCCTGGTCGAGGGGCTGTCGAACAAGGTGATCGCCGCGAGGCTCGGGATCAGCGACCAGACCGTGAAGTTCCACGCTGCCGCGATCTGCGGCAAGCTGGGCGCCGCCAACCGGACCGACGCCGTGCGCAAGGCGATGAGAAGAGGACTGGTCGCGGTCTAGTCACAGGTCGCACGTCGCACGTCGCTAATCACTTGGGACTTCCCGCATCGCCCTGATGCCGCCGATCGAGAAGTCGGCGATGTGCTGCGCCAGGCGGTCGAGCGATTCGGCGTCACCGGTGAGGCCGGGCACCAGGCGCCTGGCGACCGGGTTGGCCATGGCCGCCTGGAACTGCGTCTGCACGCTGACGACGCACCGCATCACGCGCTCGTCGTCGACGTCCACGCCCAGGATCTCCGCAACCAGGCTGGCGAGGTAGGCGATGCGCGGCGCGATGACCTCCCGCACGACATCGTCGAGCGCCTCGGTCGGGTTGGCCATCTCGTGCGCCATCAACTGGCGAATCCACGAGTCCGGCGACTCGCCGACACGGTGCAGGAAGACGCGGATGAACGCGCGGAGCCGCTGCTCCGCCGATCCACCGGCGCCGGCGGCGATGGCGCCGTCCGAGGTGTCACGCATGACGGCGATCGCCTCGTCCAGCAGCTCGCGGTAGAGGCCGTACTTCCCGCCGAAGTGATAGTTGATGGCGGCCACGTTGGCGCGCGCCGCGGCGCAGACCTGTCGCACCGTTACCCGGTGGTAGCCGTCTGCCGCAAAGAGCGTCCGCGCTGCTTCGACCAGACGCTCGTGCGTTTCCCGATCGGGCGCCGCGACGTCCACGTGCGCGGCTCTTGCCGCGCGCCAGGCCACTACAACGTTCTCCGGAACAGCATCGTCGCTGCGCCCATCGACACGACGGAGAAGACCACGAGGAACCCGAGGTCGAAGGCGATCGCCTCGAAGCCGGTGTTCTTCAACAGCAGGCTCTTGAAGGCGTGCACAGCGTAGGTGAACGGGTCGGCCGCGGCAATCACCTGCATCCACTTCGGGAAGCCCTGCTGCGGATAGACCGCGCCGCTCGGGAAGTAGAGCACCGTGTTCAGCACGCCGAAGACCGCACGGGGCAGCAGCGGGTCCGAAATGCGCACCATGATCAGGAACATCATGCTGATTAATGCGAAGGCGGTGACGGTGATGACCACCAGCAGGCGCATCATCCGCATCGGATCGAGCGGGTTCGGCACGCCGGCGATGATCGAGCCGATCACCATCAGGAACGCGCCGGCGATGACGGCGCGGATAGTGCCCGAGATGTTGAAGCCAGCGATCAGCTCGAACTTGGTGATCGGCGTCACCAGGTAGCCTTCGTGCAGCCCGCGCGCCTTGTCGTCGATGAAGATGATGCCGCCGCCGATCATCACCATCATGAAGATCGACATCGTGATCGACCCCGGCAGCAGGTACTGGATGTACGGCACGTACGGGTAGACCTCGACCAACTGGAGCGACGGCTGCGACGGCGTGCGGATGGTCGTCTTCACCGGTTGGCCGAGCGAGCCGACGACCTGCGCCATCGTCGCTGAGAGCGTGGCCGATACGAAGCTGTCGGTGTTGTCCGAGATGAGCGCCACCGTCGGTTCCTGCCGGGTGATGACCCGCCGCGAGTAGTCGGGCGGAATGGTCAGCACGCCGTTGACGACGCCGTTGCGCAGGTCCGCGAGCGCCACCCCGGCGTCGGAGTAGTCGATCACATCGAAGGTGTGGTTGCCGGTGGCGATGGCGCCTGCCAGTTCACGAATGCGCACCGCCGGCACACCGTGGTCCTGGTCGACAATCGCCACCTTCAGATGCTTGACGTTGCCGCCGAACGCGTAGCCGAGGACGACGAGCTGCACGATCGGCATCATCATCGACATGACGATGAGCATTGGACTGCGGCGGAACCGCCGCATTTCCCGTTCGATGATGGCGAGGGTTCTGTGCATGGTGACTACCGCCGAATCATGAAGGGGTTGTCCTGCGGCGACGGCGCCTGCAGGGTGTCGCGGAGCGCGCGGCCGGTGTAGTGCACGAAGACGTCGTCGAGCGTGGTGCTCTGCACGGCGAGCGAATCGACCGAGACCTGCATCTGCGCGGCGGTCTGGAGCATGGCCATGGTCGTCGCCGGGCCGTTGCCGGTGGCGAGCCGGAACACGTGGTCGTGGCCGGTCACCTCCTCGACGTCGGGCAGACGGCGCAGCACCTCGATCCAGTCGGCGGGCGCCGACGAGAAGCTCGCCTCGAGCACGTTCTTGCCGGGCACCGACGCCTTCAGCTTCATCGGCGAGTCGAGCGCCATCAACTGCCCGTGATCGACAATGGCGATCCGGTCGCACAGCTTGTCGGCTTCGTCCATGTAGTGCGTGGTGATGAGCACCGTCAGGTCGCGCTCGGACTTGATGCGCTGCAGCATCTCCCACACATGCACGCGCGACACCGGGTCGAGGCCGGTCGTCGGCTCGTCGAGGAAGAAGACCTTCGGTTCGTGCACGAGGCCGCGCGCAATCTCGACGCGGCGGCGCATGCCGCCCGAGAGATTGCGCACCTGCTTGTCGCGCCACTCCGTGAGTTCGACCGCCTCGAGCAGTTCGGTGATGAGCCGCTTGCGGCGATCGCGCGGGACGCCGTACAGCTTGGCGAAGATGAGGAGGTTCTCCTCGACACTCAGTTCGAGGTCGCTGGTCATCGCCTGCGGGATGACCCCGATGGCCTTCCGCACATCGTCGGCCTGGCGCGCGACATCGAAGCCGTTGATGAGGGCGGTGCCCTCGCTCGGCGGCAGCAGAGTGGTGAGCATGCGGATCAGCGTCGACTTGCCGGCGCCGTTCGGCCCGAGCAGGCCGAAGATCTCGCCTGATGCGACCTGGAATGAGATGCCTTTGACGGCGGTGAAGTCGCCGAAGCGCTTCACGATGTTGCGAACGTCGATGGCCACCATGGTTATTTCAGGGGGAGATCGACGTAGGCGGTCATGCCGACGGCAAGACGGCGGTCGGCGTTGTCGCAGCGCAGGCGGATTTCGAAGGTCTTGATGTCGCGCTTCGTGCGGCTGACATCGCGCTGGGTGGCGAAGCCGGCGTCGACGCCGCGGAAGAACACCGGGCAGTCGAGCGCGGCGCCCGACGGGAGCCGCACCGACATGCGGTCGCCGATCTTCACGCGGTCGATGTAGGTCTCTTCGACGTCGGCCCGCACCCACAGATCGTCGGGATTGATCAGCGTCACGACCGCCTGGCCGGCGGTCACCACCTCACCGAGGCGCGCGGCGCGGACATCGACGATGCCGTCCGACGGCGCCTTGACGTCGGTATAGCCGAGCCTGACTTCGGCCCGCGCCTGCTGTGCCGCAGCGGCCGCCTGCAGCGACTGGTTGACCATGACCTGGCCGCGCTTCACCGAGACCTGCTCGGCGCTGGTGCGGGCGAGCGCGATCGCGGCGCGGTGCGCATCCACCTGACGCCGCAGTGCGTCGAGCCGGGCCACGGCGGCATCGTGGGCGGTGCGGGCGGTGTCGAGCTGCTGGGCCGGCGCCACGCCTTCGCGCGCCAGTTGCTGCGTCCGCTCGAGCGTCAGCCGGGCCGACTCGAGTTCGGCGACGGCGGCCGCCTGCTGCGCCTCTGCAGCGGCGAGGTTCGACTCGGCCTGCCGCACCTGCTCGGTCATCTGCTGCTGCTCGTAGCGAACGGCCGCCTTCGACTGCTCGATCTGCGACGCGACGCCTTCCATCGTATGCAGGGCGTAGGCGCTCTCGGCGCGCAGTTCATCAGGCGCGATCACCGCCAGCACCTGACCGGCCTTCACGCTGTCGCCTTCCTGCACGCGCAGGTCGGCGATGCGTCCACCGATCTGCGGGCCGACGATAATGTCGTTGGTGGTGATGACGCCGGTCAGCACGAGGCTGTCGGCCGGCTTCGAGAGGTAGACGTAGGCGCCGCCAGCCACGGCAACAATCAGGAGGAGCGGAAGCAGTTTCTTCATAGGTAGTGGCTCGAGTGAAACAAATGTATAAAACAGTTGTTTGACAGCTGTCAATCAGCGACCGCATCGAGACGGGCAGGTCGGGCTGGATCGTGGGCAGGTAAGACAGGCCTGGTAGGAGGCGGGCCAGGCGGGGCAGAGCGTCGTTCCTGCACTGCCCGCCCCGCCGCCTCACCTGCCTTGGCTTACCCCAGGAGCGACGGCTCCGGATCGACGACGTGGTACGACAGACTCAGGACCAGCGTCAGCAGCAGGCACGCGGCCGCCGACAGGTAGGGCGTACCCTCGCCGTAGCGCGCCAGTGCCGCATTGCCCCAGACCGGCCCCATCGTCCGTCCCAGGCTTTCGATGGCGCCGGCGGCGCCCTGCACACGCCCCTGCTCGTCGGCACGGCCGGCGCGGCTCACCAGCGCGGAGACGGTCGGATGGCCGAAGCCGATGCCGACCGCCAGCGGCACGAGGGCGATCGTGAACAGCGTGACGGTGTGCGCATAGGTCGCGCCGGTCAGGCCGGCAGTGGCGCAGACGAGCCCGAGGATGAACGTCGGCTTGTCGCCAAAGCGGTGCACGACCGGCCGGATGGCACCGCCCTGCACCAGTGCGCCAAGCAGGCCGAACGCCGCGAAGAAGTAGCCGGTCTGCGACACGCCGAATCCGAAGCGGCGCGCCACGAACAGCGCGAACGTCGTCTGGAAAATGGCGAACGCGAACCAGTAGATGAAGTCGATCCAGAGCACGCGGCGCAGGCCGGGCCGGCGCAGCATCTCGGCGAGGTTGCGGAACGGCATCCCCGTGCCGGCCGCCGCGCGGTGGACAGTTTCAGGCAACCAGAACCAGGCCATCAGCGTGGCCACCAGCGTCAGCGCCGCCGCCGCCCAGATGGGGGCGGTGTAGCTGTAGGCCGCGAGCACGCCGCTCAGCGCTGGCCCCATGATGAAGCCCATGCCGAACGCGGCGCCGATGAGACCGTAAGCTCGCGCCCGGTCCTTCGGCTCGGTCACATCAGCCACGTAGGCGCGCGCCGTCGAGATGTTGCCACCCGACAACCCGTCGACGATGCGGGCGAGGAAGAGCATGGCAAGCGAGTGCGCCATCGCCATCATCACGAAGCTCACCACCGTGCCGAGCAGGCTGAAGATCAGCACCGGCCGCCGGCCGTGCCTGTCCGACAGGTCGCCGAGCAGCGGCGACGCCACGAGTTGACACAGCGAGTAGACCGCGAACAGCAGGCCGATGGCCAGCGGACTCGCGCCGAACGTCTCGGCGTAGAACGGTAGCAGCGGGATGATGATGCCGAAGCCGATCAGGTTGACGAAGATTGTCAGGAAGATAACGAGCAGCGGTCGTGTCAATCGCGCGTACCCCGTCCGGCTCGCGGTCCCTTGAAGTCACGCGCCGGCGCGTGGTCGAGGTTACCGAGCCGCCACGCCGTCTCGTAGACCAGTTGGGTGACACGCGCAAGCTTCGGGAATTCGATCTTCGACACCTCGTCGGTGTTCGCGTGGTAGTCCTGGTGCATCCCCGTGGTGAAGAAGATCACCGGGATGCCTTTCGCGGCGTAGCTGTAGTGGTCGCTGCGGAAGTAGACCTGCTCCGGGTCCGCCGGGTCATTCATCTCGTAATCGAGGGTCAGCGGCTGATCGAGCCCGCGATTAGCCTCGCGGTTGATGTCGTGCAGTTCCGTACTGATGCGGTCCGACCCGACGAGGTAGAGCGTGTTGGCCTCGCTGGCCTTGTCGTCGCGGTTGCGGCCGATCATGTCGATGTTCAACTGGGCGACGATCTTGGTGATCGGCACCGTCGGGAAGTCGGCGAAGTAGCGCGAGCCGAGCAGACCACGTTCCTCGCCGGCGTGCCAGACGAAGAGCACTGAACGTCGTGGCCGCGGTCCCTGCGCGAAGGCGCGCGCCAGCGCCATCACCGCCACGGTCCCCGAGCCGTCATCGTCGGCGCCGTTCCAGATGCGGTCCGACTCGCGGCCGACCGTCACCCGTCCCGGGGCCGACGGCCGCTTCTGGTCCTCGCCGAGTTCGGTGTCGGCATAGCCGACATGGTCATAGTGCGCGCCGACGGCCACGTAGGTGTCCTTCAACTCCGGGTCGGTCCCTTCGAGGACGGCGACGATGTTCTGCGTGAGCTGGGTGCGGATGACCTGGTAGTCGGCGTCGAGGTTCCAGGTGATGGTGACGCCGTCCAGCCTGAAGCCGGGAAGCGACTCACCCGCATCCGCCCTCCGCTTCAGGTCGTCGTACCGGAACGACGCACGGCTGAAGAGGAACTGGAAGAAGGCGTCGTTCGCGGTGACGCTCGGCGACACGGTCTGGTCGATCCGCTGCGTGGTGACGAAGTCGGGACGCACCGGCCGACCGTTCGGTTCGGCCGCCGGCTGAGCGGTGACCTGTGCCGGGCCGATGGCAGCCGCCGCTCCCATCTGGTTGGTGAGGTAGCGCCCGCGGCCGCCGAGGAGGCCCCGGGCCAGTCCGGCGTCAATCGCCTTCGGGCCGGAGGTGCCGAGGAAGATGACCGCCGCCCCCTTGTAGTCCTTGCCGGCCAGGTCCGAGTAGCGTGCGCCTGGGGCGTCGACGCCGTAGCCGGCAAATTCGACGCGGGTGGTGGTAAAGGAGCGCTTCGCGCCGATAAAGCGGGGGAAGGTGATGCCGTCGCCCTCCTTGAAGGTGCGCGACTCCTTGCCGACCTGCACCGTCACCGAGGAGCGGCTGGTCGTCTTCACGCTCCGGACCCGGACGGTCTGGAGGAATCCGCCACTGTCACCGCGCGGGCTGAGCCCCCACGACTGCAGGTGGGTCTGGACGTATCCGGCCGCAAGCCCAAGGCCTTCCGTATAGACTGCTCGCCCTTCGAGCTCATCCGAGGCAAGATAGGTGAGCCACTCACGGAGGTCCGTGGGGGTGATCGAATCGCGGCCCCCGGCGGCGAACAGCGCGCCGGACGACAGGCTGGCGACGAGCGCCAGCATCAACACGAACCGTTTGCCTGACATCTGCAGCCTCAGCCCTACTATAGTCGCTTGCCTTAGCTGCAGACTTCAGGTAACGTTTTTTGCCGAAGACTAGCTTGCCCACCGTGTATTCTTCGCCTGCATTCCTTCTCGCGGATCCCGCGATCCTTTTCACACAGCAAGGAGATATCTGATTGGCTGTCCGGTTGTTCGTCGGTAACCTGTCGTACAGCACGACCGAGGCGGATCTTCGCACCCACTTCGGTGCCGTCGCTCCCCCCTCCCAGGTCGTGCTCCCCGTAGACCGGGAAACAGGTCGCCCGCGTGGTTTTGCGTTCATCGAGTATCTCGATCGCGGCCATGCCGAGACGGCGATTCAGCGCTTCAACGGCGGGGCATACAACGGGCGGCCGCTGGCCGTCAGTGAAGCCCGCGCCCGTGAAGATCGTGGCCCCGGCGGTCCGGGCGGCTTCAGCAGCCCCCGTCCTGGCGGGTACAGCAGCCCGCGACCGGCCGGTCCCGGCGGAGGGTTCAGCGGGGGCGGCGGCTTCGGCGGCCCGCGACCGCCGTTCGACCCGAACGCACCGGCTCAGCCTCGCGCCAGGAACTTCGGTCCTGACGCGAAGCCGCAGAAGGGTCCAGGCTCGAAGGCGAAGAAGAAGGACGCCGATCGTCCTCGCGGTCCAATCCCCACGAAGTTCACCGGCCGGTCGTTCTCGCTGGACGACGACAGTGCGGATGAAGCGGCGGCGGGAGAACTGGACGATTTCGCGACGAGCCAGCCTGACGACGCAGCCGGCGATACCGGCGGTGATAGCGGCGGCGATACCGGAGATACCGGCGACGGCGGCGACGACACGGGCCGCGAAGAGTAGAACGTATCCCCGCGTCGCGGCTGGCCTTCGGGCTGGCCGCGCGCCGGGACGTCCCTCTCCGACTCCGCGTCGCCCGACCCGTTCGCGTTGCCCGTCCCTGCGGGCGCAGGTGCCAGACTCCAGGCGCTCTCCACCACCTCCCTATCCCGCTAGAATGTCCCCCATGACCGAGAACGTCTGGACCACCATTCTCGAGCGGTTGAAGGGCACCATCGACGGCGAAGAGTTCCGGCGGTGGTTCTCGTCGTCCTCGCAGGCCAGCGACTCCGGCGACCAGATCACCGTGTGGGTGCCCGCGCAGACCGACGTGCGACACATCTCGGTCAACTACCTCGATCGCATCTACCGCGAGCTCGAACAACTGGAACGCACCAACGTCACGGTCCGCTTCGTCGCCACCGGCTACGAGGACGACGAGGACGAGAACTTCCAGGAGTGAACAGACTGTGACCTGGTATCGCAGTCTCTACTGGCGCATCGCCCTCGGCTTCATCGGCTGTCTCGCCCTGCTGCTCGTCGTGCAGGGGATGCTGTTCGTGTGGATGATGTCGCAGGCCGGCTCGGCCGTCCCGAACCAGCCGCCTGACCGGCTCGGGCAGACGATTGCCGGCGACGTCTCGCAGGCGCTCGAACGCGACCCCTCCCTCGACATCGAGCGGTACATCCGCGACGAGTTCGCCCGCGACGCGCAGCCGTTCCTGGTGCTGCTGTCGTCCGGGACGACCCTCGAGATCGGTGCGCGCTTTCCCGGCGCGATGAAGACCGAGGCCCGGGCACGGCTCGACTCGCTGCGGGCGATCGACCCGGCGCGGCTGCTCCGCGGCGGTCCATTCGGGCGTGGCGGCCCGTTCCGCTTCGGCGAACGCGGCGGACCACCCGATGGTCAGGAGCGCCGCCTGAGCGACGTCGACGGACCGCGGCCCCTGGGTGGCCCGTTCCCATTTCCACCCGAGCGTGCCCCTGCTGCGGACGACCGCATGCGCCCAGAGCCGGGCGGACGCGACGGCGGCCCAGGCGGACGCGGCCCCAACGGCCGTACCGGACGACCGTACCCCATCGTCGCTGCAAACGTGCTCGTGGGCATCGTCCTCGTTCCGTCGCAGCCGCCGTTCTCGTTCCTCCTCACCCGCTATGCGCCGACGCTCCTCACAGTCGCAGTGGCCACGCTGGTCGTCGGCGGGGTGCTGGCAGCCTTCGTCATCTTCGGGCCGACGCGACGCCGGCTGAAGGGCGTGGAAGACGCGGCGCGACGGCTGGGTGCCGGCGACCTGGACGCACGCGCCCCCTCGGACGGGAACGATGAAGTGGCCGCGGTGGCGTCGGCCTTCAATGCGATGGCGGCGGACCTCTCTGCCCGCACCGACGCGCTGGTTGCGGCCGACCGTGCGCGACGGCAGCTTCTCGCCGACGTGTCACATGAACTCAATACACCGGTCACCGCGATGCGCGGCTACCTCGAAACGTTGTCGATGCCCGAACTGGGGCTCGATGACGCGACGCGCACCCGCTACCTCGGCATCGTCGGCGACGAGACGGCACGGCTCGAACGGATCATCGGCGACCTGCTGGACCTGGCGCGGCTCGAAGGGGGCGGCGGCGCCCTCCAGATCGAGCCGCTGCGTGTGGAGGAGCTGTTCGCCCGCGTCGTCGGGCGGCATGAGCGCGTCGCGGCGGCCGGGCAGGTCACTCTGCGCGTCGTCATCGAGCCGGGTGCGGACGTCATCGTCGCGGACCGCGCCCGCTTCGAGCAGGCCGCGCAGAACCTCGCGGCGAATGCGCTGCGCTACGCGCCTGAGCAGTCGGTGCTGGAGCTGCGCGCCCGCAACGACGGCGAGACGGTGGCGCTGCTGGTGGCCGACCAGGGCGCCGGCATTCCCGCGGAGCACCTGCCGCGGGTGTTCGATCGGTTCTACAAGGTGGATGAATCGCGGACCGCGCAGCTGGGCGCGGCCGGCGGCAGCGGGCTCGGGCTCTCGATCGTGAAGGCGATCGTCGAGCGGCATGGCGCCCGAATCGGCGTGACCAGCCGGCCAGGGCAGACCGTCTTCGAGATCAGCGGGCTGCCGCGCGCCTGACCCTCAGACGCGACGGGTGCTGAACGGGCTCGCCGGCGGGTCGCGCAGGACCGACTGCGGCTTCGGCAGCGCCTCCGCATCGACCTCCGACAGAATCTGCTGGCGCAACCAGTCGACCGGCTGCGAGTGGCGCGCGGTGAACGCCTCCCACTCGGCCTGACTGAGCGGCACGCACACGACGCGATCTCGACCTGTGCTCATGCGATTCAATCTACTCCCGCCGCGCACCGACGACGACGATAGAACGTGCTGATCGCACCGACTCGCCGGGCTTAGGCGAGGGTACTGAAACCCGCCTTCGGCGCCAGTTCCAGCAACGCGGCGATCGCCTCGAACGCCGTCTGGAGCTCGAGCACCATGCGCGGCACCCGGTTGGCGCGCGGGTAGACCCAGCCGGTCTCACGCACCAGTTCGTGCCCGTCGATGCGGGCGCAGAAGAACTGCCCCTCGCGCACTTCCCGCGCCACGGCCTGATAGGGGACGATGCTGATGCCGAGGCCGGTCTTCACCATCGCCTTGATGATCTCGACGTTCTCGGTGTCCATCACGACGGTCGGCTCGATCTTCTCCGTGACGAACAGCGAGTCGATGACGCGGCGGGTGGCCGAGCCCGGCTCGAACAACACAAACGGCTCCCCTGCCAGGTCCTGCGGCGACACCGTCTTCTTCTTCGCCAGGCGATGCGTCGGCATCGTCAGCAGCAGCAGTTCCTCGCGCATGATCGGCACGGTGACCAGGTCCGACTCCTCCACCGGAAGCGTCAGCAGGCCCGCATCATGGCGTCCCGCACGAAGTTCGTCGACCGAACGCGCGGCCGTCGCGACGGTGACGCGCACGTCGAGCTGGGGATGCACCCGTTTGAGGTGCTGCAGCAGCGGTGGGAAGACGTAGAGGCAGACGGTCATGCCGCCAGCGAGGCGGAGCGTGCCGCGCAGCGCGCGCGTGTGGTCGGTGATGGCCCCGACGGTATCGCGCACATCCTGAAAGACGCGCTGGCCGAGCTGCACCAGACTCTCGGCGGCCGGCGTCATCCGCACGTGACGCCCGACGCGCAGAAAGAGCGGCTCGCCGAGTTCATCCTCGAGCAGCGCGACCTGGCGGCTGATCGCCGACTGCGACACATGGAGCTTGCGGCCACACGCCGTGAACGATCCAGTCTCGGCGATCGCCTGGAGGATTTCGAGCTGCCGCAGGTCCATGGTTGAACTGAGGATTGCAGAATTACCCGATTGCGGCAAGGATCGTACGACCAGATGGACGACGCGCAGTACTACCTCATTGGCACCGATGGCCGGCAATACGGTCCGATCTCGCAGGACGAGGTCCGCACGCTGCTGACCGACGGCCGCGCCAGCCGCTACTCGCGGGCGCGCCGGACGACGGAGAGCGAGTGGACGGCCCTGCGGGAACGGCCCGAGTTCGAGGAGGCCACGCGTCCGCCGTTCATCGTCGCATTCGATCCCACCGCCGCCGCCCACGCAGAAGACACGCAGAGCCATGTGCCCGACAGCACCGGTCAGGGCGCAGCGTCAGGCCTCGACCCGGTGGCCTGCTTCAAGCGGGCGTGGCAGCTGGTGTCGCGCGACTTTCCGGTGCTCGCCGGCTGGACGCTGCTGGTCGCCTCGTTCATCATCGTCATCAGCGCCATTCCCTACGTCGGCTTCGGCATCGGCCTGCTGCTGAACAACCTGCTGATGTCGGGCGTGTACGTGCTCTACCTCGCCCGTATGCGCGGCTTCCGTCCGTCGCTCAGCGAAGTCGCCACGGTCGTCCGCACGTCCGCCATCGCCATCGTCCTTGCGGGGATGGCGCAGCTGGCGATGACCATCGCCGGGCTGTTCCTGCTGATCCTGCCGGGTATTTACCTGGCGGTCGGCTACGCCTTCGTGATTCCGCTGATCATCGACCGCGGCATGCCGGTATGGTCCGCGATGGAATTGAGCCGCACGACCGTGCACAAGCAGTGGTTCCAGACGTTCGGCCTGCTCGTGGCGGCCGGCATGCTGCTGTTCATCTCCGCCCAGCTCTACGGCTTCATGCTGGTGCTCACCCTCCCCATCTGCACCGCCGCGCTGATGTTCGCCTACGACGATCTGTTTGGGTGATGGTCGTTAGTCGTTAGTCATTGGTCGTTCGACGCACCAACCGACTAATGACCAACGACTAATGACCAACGACCAACCGACCAACGACCAACGACCAACGACCAACGACCAACGACCAACGACCATCAGGCGTATACTCCGTCAGCCTAGGAGGCCCTGATGATCCCTGCGATGTTCTCGGCTGCGCTCGCGGCGCAGTTGCTGGCTCCGTCCACCGCGTCTCTGCCGGCGCTTCGCGCGTCGCAGCCGGCCCAGTCACAGGGCACGGCCGCCGCGCCGCCGCCCCAGGCGGCACAGCTCGACTTCGAGGTCTATCGCACCTTCGTCGAACCGCTCTTCACCGTGAAGCGCAACGGCAATGCCCGCTGCATCGATTGCCACGCGCCCGGCGCCGGTGCGCTACGCCTGCAGGTGCTGCCCGAAGGGCGCTACACCTGGACCGAGGCGGAATCGCGCAAGAACTTCGAGGCGGTGGCGCGGTTCGTCGTGCCGGGCACGCCACGCGCCAGCCGGCTGCTCCGCCATCCGCTGGCGAGGACGGCGGGAGGCGACGCCTTCCACGGCGGCGGCAAGCACTGGGCCTCGCAGGACGACCCCGAGTGGCAGACGCTTGCGGCGTGGGTGAGCAGCGCGAAGCCAAAGGTCTACACGCGCACCGCCGCGCGCATCATCCAGACGAACGCCGCCGGTGACACCACCGACGTCATCGATCCGGTGACGAACACGGTGGTCGGCCGCATCCAGGACATCGTCATTCCGCACGGGGTGACCGGCGCGCCAGACGGCAGCCACGTCTACATCACCAACGAGCACCTGTCCACGGTCGATGTGGTGAATCCGATCACGCTGCGTGTCGATCACCGCATCCCGCTCACCGGACGCCCGAACAACCTCACGATCACGCCGGACGGCAAGAAGGTCTACGCCGGCATCGCGCAGTCGCCAGGCGCGCTGAACGTCATCGACACGGCCACGATGACCAACGTGAAGACGATCCCGGTGACCGGCGCCGTGCACAACGTCTACGTGACACCCGACGGCAAGTTCACCGTGTCGGGCTCGGTGGCGACCGGCGTCATCAGCGTCGTCGACACGACCACCGACGAGGTGGTGTGGACGCTGAAGATGAGCTCGGGGATCCGTCCGATGACATTCGAACCGAATGCCGACGGCTCGACGAAGCGGATCTTCGTGCAACTGTCCGACTATCACGGCGTGGCCGTGGTCGACTGGGCGACACGCAAGGAAGTGACGCGGTGGGAGCATGCGGTCGTGCCCGGCGCCGAGTTGCACAGCGACGGCCTGCAGGCCGCGCCCGCGCATGGTCTCGGCATTCCCGACGGCACGCACCTGTGGTCCACCAGCAAGGTGAACGGCTACGTCTACGTCTACAACCTGTCGGACCTCAAGGAAGTGGGCCGCGTGTTCGTCGGCCAGCATCCCGAGTGGTTCACCTTCACGCCCGACGGCAAGACCGCCTACATCGCCGCCGCTGGCGACAATAGCGTGACCGTGGTCGACGTCGCGACGCTGAAGGTCACCGCGCACATTCCGGTCGGCCAGGTACCGAAGCGCAACGGCACCGTCATGGTGCTGGTGCCGTAGGACGGCAGCGCTAGAGCGGTTTCGAGATCGGTGTAGTGTCCGCCTTTAGGCGGACCCCAGAGTGTCCGGCTGAAGCCGGACACTACGTACTACACCAAAACCGAAACGGCGCTAGCCGAGGCGGGCGCCGGTCATGGCGATGATCGAATCGCCAGTCAGGTCCACGTACTTGCGACCGGCAATGCCGCGTACGAGGTCGGAGGTGACATAGCGCAGGTGCGGCTGCTCGGCTGTCGCCGCCGCCACCATCACCCGCGCCACGTCGGCGCCGGTCTGCGCCATGGCAAACACCTGCGTGGATGCGGCCAGGTAGCTGTCGCGCATCGTCGTGTAGGCCGCGCTGGCCTCCGTTGGTTGGGTCTGCCCGAGCTTCTCTCGCACCGTCGCCACGAACTCAGTGGCCACCGGCCCCGGCTCAACGATCGACACGTGGATACCCAGCCGGCTCGCGACCGGCGCCAGGCTTTCCATGAAGCCTTCAACGGCGAACTTCGCCGCGCAGTACGCGTCGTTGAACGGCTGGCCGATCAGGCCGCCGATGCTGGTGTTGGTGACGATGCGGCCAGAGCCGGCGCGGCGCATGTGCGGGAAGACGGCCTCGGTGACGCGCCACACGCCGTAGAAATTGACGTCCATCACCTGCGTCAGTTGCTCGAACGTCGTCTCCTCCATCGTGCCGAGGAAGCCACTGCCGGCATTGTTCACCAGCAGGTCGATGCGGCCGTAGTCGCCGAGGACGCCGTTCACGCACGCCGCGATGGACGCGGCGTCCTGGACATCGAGCGCGCGCACGTCGAGCTCGACGCCGGCCGCAGCCGCTTCCGCCTTCAGCGCCTCGGCCTTTGCCGGGTTCCTCATCGTCGCCACAACAGCAAGACCGGCCTGCGCCAGCTGCACGGCGGTGAACAGTCCGATCCCAGACGACGTACCGGTAACGAGCGCAACAGCCTTCATCACTCCTCCTGACATCGATGCGTCGACAACACGTGCGGCACACGGTGCGACGGCTGGTCCGTCACGGCTTGGGCCAGTCGAGTGCGGGGCACGGAAACACCGTGCCCGCCGGGAAATGGAGACCGAACTCGGCCGCGAGCACGTCGCGCAGTTCGTCCGGCGTGCGCAGCACACGCGTGTCGACCTCGCCAGTCCGGCGGCGGGTACTCAGCTCGCGGTTCACCAGCGTCAACCGTCCGCCCTCCGGCAGGGCGCGCGCCGCCATTAGCCGGCTCTTGAAGTGCGACTGCGGATGGGTGCTCGTATACCAGTTGGCCAGTTCGCGGTCGATCGGCGGCATCGCCTCGCCGGTGAATTCGAGGACGTCGTGCCACTCGGTACCGAACCGCGCCTGGTGGAAGACGCGGCCGCCTTCGGCGATGAGACGGCGGGGTTCGTGGCGTGTCGCCTGTTCGCCCTCGACGTCGAAGCGGATGGCGGAGGTGAGCGACAGCCCACCCACACCGGCGTCGGCCACCCACGGCACGCCGTCGATCACGACGCGCAGGAACAGGTGGGTGCGGGCCGGCGTGTAGTCGCGCGGTCGCTGATAGCGCACCCGCGCACTGAGCGGAGTGACGGCAAACCCGAGCTGGGTAAGCACGAGCAGCAACAGTCCGTTCTGCTCGAAGCAGTAGCCGCCGCGACGCTCCTCGATGATCTTTCGCTGGATCGCCGCCGGTTCGAGACTGATGCGGCGGCCGAGCAGGACGTCGAGGTTCTCGAACGGCACGCTCTGGACGTGTGCCGTCAACACATCGTTCAGCGTCTCGAGTGTCGGCGTGCGCGGGCCGGCATAGCCGATGCGCGCGACGTAGGCGTCGAGATCCACCGCATCGGTCATGGGCGCGGCACTTGGCTGAACGACCGCAGGAAGACGGCGCGGTCTTCCGGGGCGACGATTGCCTCGCCCAGGCGCTGCGCCTCGGCGTAGTGCTCGCGGTGCAACCCCGGATTCCCGGCGGCCTTCGCGGCGGCCGCCAGCGCGGCGTGCGTGAACGCCTGCTCCCAGTCGGGCGCCTCGTGCTCGTTGAAGTAGTTGAAGGCCGACATCGCGTAGCGCAGGGCGAGCGGGCCGTCGCTGGCCAGCGCGTGCGCCATGCCGAGCAGCAGGTTGGCGCGGGCCTTGTTCAGCGCGGTACCGACGCGCGCCCAGTGCCACGCGGATGCGTGCGCGGCGTGCAGCATCTCGTGCATGTCGGACGGCGTGCGCTCGGCGTTCTCGACAAGCTGCCATGCGCGGTTGTTACACACCACGGCGAAGCGCTTCTGCCAGGTGGCGATATCGTCAGCGGATGGTCGTTCGGACACGAGAAGCCCCAGTTGACACAGGCTGGCGACGGCCAGCCCTGAGCTCGAGCTGAGCCCTGGGCATCATGGCACAGCTACGTCTGGTTCAGCGGGGGTCGGATGCCGGAGTCGCCGCGCTCAGACTCGGCAGGAGCACGGGGCGTGCATCCTGCATCCACCCCTCGTCCCAGGTCGGACGCGCCGAGCGGCGGGCCCCCGTGCGCAGGCGTTCGAGCGTCGACTGATCGGCCGGGAATGTCTCGAGCAGATCGAAGAGTACGTCAGCGAGCTGACGCCCCGTGGAGAACAGCATGCCGTTGTCGCCGTGTCGCACACGCTCGGCGAGGCACGCGCCGTAGTCGAGCGCACAGACCGGCACGCCGGCGCCGAACAGGTCGGCCACCTTCATCGGAATGTCGAGTCCTGACGACGAGCGGTGCAGGCAGAGGCCAAGGTCGGCGCTGCCGACCACGCGCGGATACTCCTCGGGTTCGAGCCAGCGGGTACGCAGCTGGACGCGTCGCGCGGGCAGGCCCGCGAACAGCCGCTCGAACCGCGTGCGGCGCTCGCCGTCGCCGGTGACGAGGATGACGATGTCGGTGAAGCGGCGGCCCGGTGCCGCAGCCTCCCAGCCGCGAATGCGGTCCTCGAGACGGTTCACCGCGTCGATCACGAGGTCGAAGTCCTCGTCCTCCGTCCAACTCGTCGGGCAGACGATGAGGGCGTTGCGACCAAGGCGCACGCCGAGGCGGCCGTACAGCGTCTGCTTGAAGCGCTCGCGTTCGCCGCGCTCAATCGGCGCGAACACGGCAGCCGGCCGGTCGTAGAGGACGGTGGGCGGCGCCACGTCGAACTTCTTTTCCAGCCACAGCGCCATGCCGCGCGAGACGCAGATGTTGGCGTCGACCCGCCTGGCGTCGCGCCGCTCGTACCACCGCGCCAGCCTGACGACCGGGTTCCAGCGTCCGAGCCGTTGCCGCAGCACGGTGAAGCCGAGGTTGTGCCAGTCGACGACGAAGCGGACGTTCCGGTGCCGCAGCGAGAACCAGGACACGGCCAGCGTCGGAAACGCCGGCGGGTTCTGCATCAGCACGAGGTCCGGGCGCGCCAGCCGGCGCAGGATGCCCCACAGATCGAGCGAGACACGCAGCGTGTCGAACACCGCCACCATGGCGTAGGCCGTGCCGCTGGTCTGGCTGACGCGCTGGGTGGCTGGCAGGAAGCGATGCACGGCGATGCGCGGGTCGTCGAGGATTGCGCGCGAGAGCGCGGTCCCCTCGAATCCGACGAGATCGACATCGACGCCGCTGGCAGCAAGCGCCCTGGCGTGGTACTGCATGCGAGCGCTTTTGCCCAGGTCGGCGAGCGCGATGACGACGGCACGCATGGGTAAGGGGAAGGTGAGCCACGATTATAGACGAAGGTCGGGCGCTCTTCTGCAGCCGGTCGGCACTCATCCCGACATCGACGCGTTCTTCCGCGTTCAGCCCGCCGACGACGTGAGGCGGTGCGGACCCTGGGCGATAATACCGACGACATGCCCTCTTCTGTGAAGCCGCCGCGCGGCCGCGACGTCCAGATCAACGGTCCCATCTCTGTCGTCGACACCGCGTGTCCGCTCGACTGTCCCGATGCCTGCAGCCTCGCCGTGTCGGTGCAGAACGGCAAGGTGCTCACCATCGACGGCTCGAAGCGCAACCCGGTCACCGACGGCTTCATCTGCGCCAAGGTGCGGAAGTTCGACCAGCGCGTCTACGGGCCCGACCGCATTCTCAGCCCTGGCATTCGCAAGGGGCGGAAGGGCGACGGCCGCTTCGAGACGGTCACCTGGGACGCGGCGATGGCGCGCATTGTCGAGAAGATGGAAGCGGCGAAGACGAAGTGGGGCGCGGAATCGATTCTCCCCTACTCGTACGGCGGCTCAAACGGCCTGCTCACGCAGAACACGCTCGACGCCACGCTGTGGCGGCGCTACGGCACGTCACGGCTGGCCAGGACGGTGTGCGCGGCGCCGACCGGCGCGGCCAACATGGGCCTCTACGGGAAGATGCCGGCGGTCGTCTATGAGGACTATCCCGACGCGAAGCTGATCATCCTGTGGGGCGTCAATCCGAACGCCTCCGGCATCCATCTCATCCCCTACGTGCGCGAGGCCCAGAGCCGCGGCGCGACGCTGGTGGTCATCGACCCGCGCTCGACCCAGCTTGCCCGGGCGGCCGATGTGCACCTGGCGGTGAAGCCGGGCACCGACGTGGTGGTGGCGCTGGCACTCCACCGTTATCTTTTCGCGAACGGACTGGCCGACACGGCGTTTCTCGACGAGCACGCGACGCATGTCGACGCGCTGCGCGAACGGGCCGAACCGTGGACCTTCGCACGCGCCGCCGAGGTGGCCGGCGTCGATGCCGCGCAGCTCGAACAGGTGGCGCGCCTTTACGCCGAGTCGTCGCCCGCGCTGGTACGGTGCGGCTGGGGACTTGAACGGAACCGCAACGGTGGCAGCGCCGCCGCGGCCATCCTGGCGCTGCCCGCGGTGGGCGGCAAGTTCGGGGTGCGCGGTGGCGGCTACTCGATGAGCAACTCGGCGTCGTGGGGCATCACGCCGTCGTGGATCGGGGCAGACGAACCGGAGACGCGCCTGGTGAACATGAACCACCTCGGGCGGGCGCTGCTCGAATACACCGACCCACCGGTGCAGATGCTCTTCGTCTACAACTGCAACCCCGCCGCCACGGTGCCCGACCAGCGCCGTATCATCGAGGGGCTTCAGCGCGACGACCTGTTCACGGTGGTGTTCGAGCAGGTGATGACCGACACGGCGATGTACGCCGACGTCATCCTGCCGGCGACGACCTTCCTCGAGAACTACGACTTCGCGAAGTCCTACGGCAACATCAGCCTGGAGCTGGTGCGGCCGGTGATCGAACCGTACGGCGAGGCGCGCCCGAACGCCGACGTCTTCGGCGAACTGTGCACCCGTCTCGGCCTGCTGCACGACGACGAGCCGGCCGGCGAACTCGACCTGATGCTGAAGGTGATCGAGGGGTTGCCACCGCAGGTGACCGACGCGATTCGGGAAGACCGCGTGCCGGCTCCGCCCTTCGGCACGCGCCCGATCCAGTTCGTCGATGTGTTCCCGAACACCCCGGACGGCAAGATCGACCTGTGCCCGGTGGACCTCGACGCGTCAGCAGCCGCTGGTCTCTACGCCTACCAGCCCGACCCCGGTACCGAGCAGTACCCGCTGGCACTGATCTCGCCCGCGAGCGAGAAGACGATCAGCTCGACGCTGGGCGAACTGCCAGGCGCCGACACGAAGCTGCTCATGCACCCGGATGATGCGGCGGTGCGCGGGCTCGAGGACAACGACGGGGTGCGCGTCTTCAATGCGCTCGGCGAGGTGCACTGCACGCTCAGCGTGCAGCCAACGATTCGCCCTGGCACCGTGAGCCTCGCGAAGGGGCTGTGGCGCCGGTCGATGCGCAACGGCCAGACCGGCACCGCGCTCGTGCCCGACACGCTCACCGACATCGGCGGCGGCGCCTGCTTCAACGATGCGCGCGTGCAGGTGGCGTCGCTGCCGTCGGCATAGGCATCTGTAGGGTCCGGCTTCAGCCGGACCCTACAGATGCCGGGACACGCTCAGAAGGCCTGGCCGATGCTGAAGTGGATGCGCCAGCGGCGAGGCTGCGGCTGCCCGTTCACCTTGAGACCGGGAATCTCGTTGAGCTGATAGCCGAGGTCGACGCGGATCGGCCCCACCGGCGTCTCGTAGCGCAGCCCTGGTCCGACCGCGTAGCGCAGCTCGTTCAGCTTCCACTGAAGGTCGCCGGACCACACGTTACCGGCATCGATGAAGGCCACCGCGCCGAGGCTGCTGCCCAGCGAGAGGCGCGCTTCAGAGCTGAACGCGAACATGCTGTTGCCGCCGATCGGCAGCCCCGACCCGCCGAGCGGACTCACTTCGTAGCGCCCCCACCCGCGCACGCTGGTGGCGCCGCCGAGGAAGTACTTCTTCGAGAACGGCACCTGCTTCTGGTCGTCGCCCTGCGCGTTGATGGCGCCGACCTGCAGGCGGTTGGCCACGACCAGCCGTCTGCTCAATGGCAGGTAGTGTCTGGCGTCGGCCGACATCGCGGTGTAGCCGAAGGTGCCTGGCAGCAGGCGGCCGGCCTCTTCGGCGTGCAGCGCGAGTTGGTAGCCGCGACGGGCGTTCAGCACGTTGTCGGCGGTGCTGCGCTGCAGGTCGAAGCCGAGGGCGCTCAGGGTCCCCTCCTGCTTGCCGGTCGTCGGGTCGAGTCCGAGCGCGATCAGGTCCGAGTAGAGCTCGGGATCGTTGAGCACCTCTTCCTTGATGCTGCTGTTGTTGCGCTCGCTCGACATCGACACCGACCACGAGAAGCGCGGGCTGCGCCGGTGCATCAGCGTCGTGCGGGCGCCGGTGACGATGGAGTAGTAGGCGGGGGTATAGGTGTACCAGCGCTGCGCCTCGCCACCGAGTGAGAGATGTGGTGCGAAGAAGTAGGGCTGGTTGAAATCGAGCCTGACACCGCGGTCGAGTGACGACCAGCGTCCGTGCGCGCCGGCGGACCGTGCGCCGCCCAGGAAGTTCACGTGGTGGTACTCGCCGTCCACACGGGCGTTCTCCTCCGTGCCGTAGCCGACGCCGAAGTTCACGCGCTGATGGCGTCCTTCGGCAACGCTGACGCGCGTCTCCACGTCGGTCCGCTGCTGCTCCGGGTTCACGGCCTCGACGTTGACGAACTGGAACAGCTCCATTTGGTACAGCCGCCGCTGCGACTCCTGCACGACGCTGCGCCGATAGAGATCGCCAGGCTTGAAGGTGAGCTGCCGCTCGATGATCCGGTCGCCGACGCTGCTGTTGCCGGCGATCGCGACGCTGCCGAAGTGCGCCAGTGGCCCGGGCTCGGCCGTGAAGATCACCCGCGCGGCGCGGCCGTCGGCGCCGTCGTTCTCATCCGTGGCGACGCGCGCATACGGGTAACCGTGGTCGCGCAGTTCGTTCACCGCCAGTTCGTGCGCGGCGGTCACCGCCTGCCGATCGCGCGGTTGCCCGACGACGAGCGGGTGCTGTTTCTGCAGTTGCTGGAGATGATCGGCGGGCACGGCGTCGAAGCCGCGGAACTCGACCGCCGCCACAGTGACGGGCTGCCCTTCGTCGATAGTGACCGTGACATCGACCGCGTCCTGCCTGCGGTTCAACCTGACGTCGACGTCGGTGACGCGCGCGTCGGGGAAGCCGTGGTCGGAGTAGAAGGCCTGGATGCGCTCCAGGTCGGCATCAAAGCGGCCGCGGTCGAAGGAGTTCTTCTTCGACCAGGGCAGCTGCCAGCCGACGACGGGCACCATCGCGTTCTCGCGCGTGGCCAATGCGCTCTTCAACAGGGCGACGTCCACATGCGTCGCTCCCTTGAACTCGAGCGAATGCACGGCCACGGTTCCGCCCTCCTTACAGGCGGAGGAGGCTATCGCGATGACCACGACGAGCGACAGGAGACGAGCGCGGCTCATGTGGCTCAAGTACACCACAGTCCGTGCCAGTCTCAGTTCAATGGCTGGCGTTGACGCGACGGTCGCCGAGCACCAGGTGGTACTCGGCCGTGCCGAGGATGCGCGTGGCCTGCGCAGGTGCTTCCTGCATTCCCGCGGTCCAGCGTCGGGATGTTCCAGCTCCGCCCCCGCCGACGAAGAACCCGCTGCCGTGCTGCCATGAGCGGCACCACGGTCGCGTCTGTCACTTGGCGCGACCGCCTGAATCAGTGGCTTGCGCCGCTGCCTCCGCTGCGGCCAGCAAGCGGCCGCGCCCGCCGCGGCTGACCTGCCCGCCCTTGCGGCCGGCGTTCCGCGCTTCGGCGGCGGTCCACTCATGCGCCGTGCCCTTTTCGTGCGCGGCGCGTCCCCCCTTACTGGCGATCTCGCGCTGCTTCTCGGGCGACATCGAGGCGAATCCGCGGCGTTCCTTGCGCTGTTCAGTCGTCATCTTCGTTCTCCTCTATCGACGGTCCCGTGTCACCAGGCGCTGACAACCAACGGGCCCTCTGCTCCGGTTCAGGTATCAAACGATGTGCCATGTCAGCCGCAGCACGTTGGTTGGAACTAGATGGGATTCAACGACTTACGGGTGGGCAATTCAGGTGCGATCCGAGCTGTGCAGCGGATCACTGCAGTCGGGCTTATTGCGAGTAGTAATCCACGACGCGGCTCAGCCGTGGCGCACGCATACGCCTCAGCCGGCCGGCGACTTCAATTCACAATAGATGGGCGGAAGGCGCGGGCGAGAAGCCCGGCCCTAACTGGCAGAGGTTGAGCGCCTGGGGCGATAGTAGTCGCAGCCTTCACAGTTGCGGACGTCGAACTGGTAACCGACGACCGGAAAGAGCATCGGATGGGCACAGTAGAGCAAGTGCCCGTCCTCGATGGTATGAAAGCCGATGTTGGGGGGAATGTCCGGCGTTCGCCGGCCGTACCAGCACGCGCGATGGCGATCTTCCTGCTCGGGCATGGCCTACGGCCTGCTACTTGGTCTGTTCGGGCTTGTAGTCGGGCGGCAGTGCGGAGCCTTCACCGAAGAAGAAGTCTTCCATGTGCTTGGCAACGATCTCCTGCGCCTCTTTCTGGAACGGCATCAGGCGGTACTCGTTGAGGATCATCTTCATCCGCTCTTCCCAGAGCTTCCACGCCTCAGCCGAGACGTTCTCGAACACGCGCAGTCCAAGTTCGCCTGGCCACGGCTGCGAGGCGAGCCCTGGCAGTTCCTTTTGGAGTTTCACGCAAAACACGGTACGTCCGCTGTCAGCCATGGGTCGATTGTAGCACCGGCAAATCGGGAGTTACGGCGAAGGACAGGCGTCCGTGCGCCTCGCGCAGCGCCCGGTCGGCCGCTGCCGGCGTCTCGCCGTGCGCGAAGATGAATCCGAGGTAGCTGGCCCCTTCGGGCAGCGGCACCAGCAGCTGACCGACCTTTGCGGTGACCACCACATCGTCGACACCGACCACCTCGCGCGCAGCCTCCACGCCTGACACCCCTTTGTAGAGGCCGCGGCGTGGAATCGGAATCATCATCACGCCCGACGCCTGCGACTCGCGCTGCCAGCCGCTGACATCCTCACCCAGGGCATGCCGCAGCAGCAGCTCCTCGAGCGACATGGGCGCGGTGGCCGTGGGGTGCTCGAACCTGAGCGACCTCGCGCAAATACCGCCAATGGGGCGCGCCGCCACTTCGAGCACGAAGACACCAGACGCGTTGACGCGGCACTCGGCATGCACAGGTCCGTGGCGCAGGCCCATGGCCAGGGCGGCGGCCGCCACGGCGGCTTCGATCCGCGGCGCCTCGGCGGCACCCGACTCGCTCCCGGCGAGATAGATCGTCTCCTCGAAGAACGGACCATCGAGTGGGTCGGGCTTGTCGAAGACGGCGAGCGTCCGCAGGACGCCGTCGGTCATCACCCCTTCGAGCGCGAACTCGTGACCGGGAATGAACGACTCCACGAGGAGCAGATCGTGCGCCGGATCGCGCTCGACGCGGATGTCGGGGCGCGCCATCAGTGCACGCAAGCGTTCGACCGCCGCCGACAACTGCGCCTCGTCGTCGACGCGCATGACGCCGCGGCTGCCAGATAGCGACACCGGCTTCACCACCGCCGGAAAGGTCACGGCAGCCGCCAGCGCGGCGACGCCGGTCGTCAGGGGCTCGACGATGAACGCGGGGGTGGGCAGGCCAGCGCGGCGCAGGCGGGTCCGCGTCTCGAGCTTGTGGCGGGCGGCAACGGCCGCATCGGCGGAGTGCCCGGGGAGGCCCAACGCTTCGCGTGCCCGTGCGGCCAGTACCGCGGGGCGATCACCCACAGCCATGACCGCCGCGAACGGCTGAACCCGGTGCGCGGCAGTGATACCTTTCACCGCCGCAGCCGGCGCATGGAACCGCACGGGGATGGCGGAGTCGCGCCACGGATCGTCGAGCACGGCGCAGCGGTCGGTGGCGAAGACCAGCTCCACACCAACACGAGCCGCGGCGTCGCCGAACGCCCGCGTCTGATAGCCGGTGGTGGTGGCCACCAGCAGCACGCGTCTCACAGGTTCGTGGTCCATGGCCCTTGCGGGAGACGCTAAACCAGCGTCAGCTGTTCGGGGTTCGGTTCGGCACAGCAGTACCACGGCTCGTCGAACTGCGGCACCTCGCGCGGCGGCGCCGCGGCCAGCGATGGGGCAGGACGCCCTGCCCGCTCGAACGCCAGCTCTGCGATCGCCTGAAACAGTTCACGGCGATGCGACGTGAGGCGACGGCCGACCAGTGACGACACGTCGGCCTGCAGCGCGTCGACACGCGGGTCCGGATGCTCCCAGCGATGCGTGAGCGTCGTTGGATCGAACACGCCGGCCAGCGCGCACACGTCGGGCAGTTCCAGCAGCCGCGAGCCCGATGGCACGAGCAGTCGAATCGCCAGCTGGATGGGCGCGATGTGATCGATGAGCGCGAGGCGCACCAGCGTATCGAGCAGGTCGCAGTAGTCGTCGAGCGACATCCACGGATGGAACGGGACGAACGTCGGCACCAGCGTCAGGTCGAGCGTGCGGCACAGCGCCACCGCCTCCTCGAAGTCGGCGCGCGTGTGCCCCTTGTCGAGGATGGCCAGCACGCGGTCGTCGATCGACTCGACCGCGCTGGTGACGAAGAGACAGCCGGTGTCGCGCAACAGCGGCAGCAGCGCTCGCTGCTTCAGCAGGTGCTCGACCTTGATGGTGACGTCGTAGGTGAGCGATGGATGACGCTCGTGCAGCCGCTCGACGATCCGCGTCGCGTGGGTCGGCCCGTTGAAGAAGTCGGGGTCGCCGAACGTGATGTGCTGCGCGCCTGCCGCCACCTGCGCGTCGATGTCGGCCAGCACGACGTCGGCCTGTACGACGCGGAACTGCCCGCCGTACACCGGCACCACCGGACAGTGCCGGCACAGGTGCCGGCAGCCGCGGCTCGCCTCCGTGTAGCCGGCGATGCGGGTCGAGCCGTCGGCGACGCGCAACGTGGCATAGCGGTCGAGCGGCGGCAGCCCGCTGCGGTCCGGCGTGAGGAACGTGAGCTTCGCCAGTGACACAGCCGGCGGGGCGGCCGGCAGCACCGGATCACCGGCCGGCGCGGTCGCCAGCGCGCGTGCGAGCGCGGCCAGGTCGGCCTCATACTCGCCGCCGAACACGTGCTGCACGCCGAGCGTGCGCAGCCAGTCGGCATTCAGCGGCGCGTAGAGTCCGTAGGCCGCGAGGCGCGCCGATGGATTCAGCGCCTGCGCCTTGCGAATCACCGGTGCCGCCATGCGCGTGGCGGTGTGCATCGGCAGGTGGAACGCGATGAGATCCGCAGACGCGAGCTGCGTCTCATCGAGCTTCTGCTTCGAGAGATCGAGGCACGAGACCTCGCACCCCTCGCGCGCCAGCCATGCGGCGGGCGACGCCAGGCCGAACGGCTGGTGACCCAGGTCGTAGGTGGAGACGAGCAGGGCACGCAGCATCAGGCCATTCTGGCACACGTCTGCTAGAGTGAACCGGCAGACGCGCCATGCCAGCACGCGCTTCCCCCGCCCATCGCCATCCACCGGGCCTGTACGTCCTGTTCTTCACCGAGTTGTGGGAGCGCTACAGCTTCTACTCGATGATGGCCATCCTCACGCTGTACATGGACGAGGTGCTGCACTTCGACGCGGCGCGCATCGGCCGCGTCTACGGCGGCTATATCGGCGGCGTCTACCTGCTGCCGCTCGTCGGCGGCCTGCTGGCCGACCGCGTGCTCGGGTTCTACCGGGCCGTGCTCGTCGGCGGCGCGCTGATGCTGCTTGGGCACCTGGTGCTCGCTGTCGAGTCGCTCCCCTTCTTCTACACGGCGCTGGTACTGCTGGCTGCGGGCAGCGGCCTCCTCAAGCCGAACGTCTCCACCCTCGTCGGCAACCTGTATCACGACCGTCCCGAACTGCGCGACGCCGGATTCAACCTCTTCTACATGGGGATCAACCTTGGCGCGCTGATCTCACCGATTAGTGTGGCGTGGCTGCGCGCGCACTACGGATGGAGCATGGCCTTCGGGTCGGCGGCCCTCGCCATGGCGCTGTCACTGGCCTGCTTCATCGGCGGCCGGCGCTACCTCGGGCACGCGGCCGATCGGGTGCAGCCGGAGGCGCCCGACCAGGCGGCGCTCTCGCCGGACGAGGCACGTCTGCGGGTCACGACACTGCTGGCGATGTTCGCGATCGTCGCCGTCTTCTGGCTGGCGTTCTACCAGAACGGCTTCACGCTGACGTTCTGGGCGCGCGACAACACCCTCACGCCGTTCGCGCCGGAAACCTTTCAGTCGGTCGAGCCGCTCGGCGTGATCGTCTTCTCCGGCGCCTTCGTCGGGCTGTGGGCCTGGCTCGGACGGCGCGGTCTCGAGCCGTCCACACCGGTGAAGATCCTGTTCGGCATCCTGCTCGTGGCGTCGGCGTTCGGCGTGATGGCGGTGGCCGGGCTCGCCGGGGGCGACGCGGGCCGCGTGTCGATGAGCTGGCTCGTCGGCGCCTACCTGCTCATGGCGCTGGGCGAGGTCTGCCTCAGCCCGATGGGCCTGTCGCTGGTCAACCGCGTGGCGCCCCCGCGCAGCCGCGGGATGATGATGGGTGCCTGGTTCGTCGGCCTGTCGGCAGGCGGCTACTTCTCCGGCGCGCTCGGTGCCTACTGGGGCACGATGCCGCACAGCCGCTTTTTCCTCCTCGTCGTCGGCGTGCTGCTTGGCGCCGCCGGACTGCTCGCGCTGCTGATGCCACGACTCAACCGGGTACTGCGACAGGCCGAGCGCGCGGACACAGCATGAGCCCTGCTGGTCGTTGAGCCACGGCGCTGGATGGATACACGCGCAAGCCCCGCGCGACGAAGCACTGACGTCGTAGGTAGCGGCCGACGAGCGACTGACGACTACGTGAGCAGTCGCTGCGACAACACGCTCCATACGGTGTACGCCAGGCGCAGGCGGTCGTGACGCGCGATGTCGCCGCACCACAGTTGGGCACTCACCTGCTCGACGTGCGACGGGAGCGTGCCGAGCTCGAGCGGGTGCTTGTGCTCCACCGCATAGCGATCGAGCACGGTCTGGCTGGGCCAGTGGTTGTTCGTGATCACCACATCCACACGACGGTCGATCGCCTGTTCGATGGCGGCCACGGCGTCGGCCGCGGTGAACCCGGCCATCCCCCGCCCTTCGGTCAGCAGATTCGCCACCAGGATGACCGGCCCCTTCGTCGTCTTCAGCGCGTCGGCGACGCCGCGCACGAGAAAGATTGGCATCAGGCTCGTGTAGAAACTGCCGGGGCCAATGACCACGGCATCGAACCCCTCGATGGCACACGTGACCGCCGGATGAATCGATACCGGCGGCTCGAGCCAGATGCGCTGCACGGCGAAGCCCGACGTCTGCCCGGCGTCCACTTCCACTTCCCCGCGCGTCACAGAGCCGTCGTTGTACTCGGCGCAGACCGACGCCTGCTGGACACTGACCGGCCAGACGCGGCCGCGGCAGCCGAGCAGGGCGCGGAGGCCGTCGATGGCATCGAGGAAATCGCCGCTGTAGCGCTGCATCATCGAGAGCAGCAGGTTGCCGCCGGTATGACCGCCCAGCTTGGCGTGCTCGAGGGTCGGCAGGCGGGCCAGCAGCACGCGGCGCGCCTCGCGTGAGTTGCGCGCCAGCGCCAGCGCGCACTTGAGAATGTCGCCCGGAGGCAGCACCCCCAGTTCGTCGCGCAACACGCCGGAACTGCCGCCGCTGTCGAACATCGTCACGACGGCATCGGCGTGGATCCAGGGGTTGGTCTTCAGTCCGCCCAGCAGGCTGGGAAGCCCGGTGCCGCCGCCGAAGCAGCCAACGTTCAGTTCGCGCAGGTGCATTCGGGGGACATTGTAGAGGATGGAGGATGGAGGCCGGGTTCGAGCCTCGGTTCCCCGATCTCGATTCGTTCGCTTGACGCGGCCGACCCGTTCGAGTAGGGTTCGCGACGGGCGCGCCTCGCCCCAGTCGGTTGGAGGGAAGCAGATGGCACGTCGAATTCTTGAGGCTCTTGGCGTCGCGGTCGTGATGATGGCCCTCGCCGTCTTCCTTCAGGACGAGGCATCGGGCCAGACTCCGGTGCCTTCGGGCTCGGGCGGAGCGAACGCGGCGAAGGCGGGGCCGGCTCCCACGACGCCCTGGGGCCAACCCGACCTGCAGGGCATCTGGCTCGACGAGTTCGACACGCCGTTCGAGCGACCTGCCCAGAATGCCGACAAGGAATTCTTCACCGACGAGGAGCGAACGGCCAGGGACGACCGGGCCATCGCCGACGCGGGCCGCAACGAGCGCGCCGGCCTGGGCAGCGCTCAGGACGTTGCCGGCGCGTACAACGCCGTCTTCACATCCGCGAAGCCGACGGGCCGACGGACATCACTTGTCGTCGACCCACCCAACGGCAGAATCCCCGGCCTGACGCCGGAGACGCAGGAACGGAACCGCATCGACCAGGAGTTCCGCCTCGCGCTGCTGCAGAATACATCCACCTGCAAGAATGCCGCGCCGGGATGCCGTGGCGGCAAATACGGGCCGCCCTCTCCACGTCTCGACGAGACGGCGCCGTTCTACAACACGCAACGGATGAACCGGCACAACGGCCCTGAAGATCAGAGCATGGGCGATCGCTGCATGCTGGGCACCACCCCGGACTTCAACGGATTCCGCCGCATCGTGCAGGGGCCGCGCCTCGTCGCCATGGGCGTCGACACCGGCCAGGGCCAGGGCTATCAGCGCGTTGTCTACTTGAGCGGAAGCCATCCGCCCAAGACCGTGCAGCTCCGGCACGGCGACTCGCGCGGACGATTCGAGGGCCAGACGCTGGTGGTCGAAACCACGAACTTCTCCCAGACGTTCCCCTATCGCGGGTCCAGCGAGAACCTGATCCTCGTCGAACGGTTCACGCGCCTCAATGCGAAGACGCTCGAGTACTCGGCGACGCTGACCGACCCGACGGTGTGGACCGCGCCCTGGACGGTCACGCAGGAACTGACCGCACAGAACGATGAACAGAATCGGATCTATTACGAGCCGCGTTGCCACGAGGGCAACTACGGTCTGCCGTCCCTGCTCGTTGGCGCGCGACTCGACGACAAGGCCTTCAGGGCAGGTACGGGCCCGAACCCGGCTTCGCACGACACGGCGACCTGCGTGAACGAGTTGCCCGCCGCGCGCGAGAACTGAACCGCCATCGCCCAGGCTACGGCGGTCAGGCGCGAGTGCCGACGCCGGACACGGCATAGACGTTCTGCACGTGAACCGAGGAGACCGCATGGCAGGTTTGTTCAGAGGCTCGACTGTCGTCACCGCCATCGTCGCTGTTGCGCTCGGCGCGGGCGCAGCCACGTGGGCGACGCGCACTACCGACCAGGCCACGCGGCCAGCTGGGCCGCGCACAACCGCCGGCAAGCCTGACTTCGGTGGCGTGTGGCAGACGGTCAATGAGGCGCAATGGGACCTGCAGGCGCACGCGGCACGCCCGGCGGTCGTGACCCAGCGTGGCGTCTACGACTACGACTATGCCCGCGTTCCGGCAGCACCGGTCCTTGCTCTCGGCGCGGCCGGCGGCGTGCCCGGATCGCTCGGCGTGGTGCAGGGCGACGGCCAGATCCCCTACACGCCGGAGGCGCTGGCCGTGAAGCAGCAGAACGGCGAGAACTGGATCGACCGCGATCCCGAACTCAAGTGCTACCTGCCCGGCATTCCCCGGGCCATGTACATGCCCTATCCGTTCACCATCGTCCAGGGTACGGACAAGATTCACATGACCTTCGCGTTCTCCAACGCGGCTCGTGTGGTCCACATGAACGCAGTCGAGGGTCCTCCCGACGACACCTATATGGGCCACTCGGTTGGCCGATGGGAAGGGGATACGCTGGTCGTCGACGTCAGGAACTTCAACGGCAAGAACTGGTTCGACAGGGCAGGGAACCATCACAGCGATGCCCTGCACTTGGTCGAGCGCTTCACGCCGCTCGGCCCGGATGCCATCCGCTACGACGTCACGATCGAGGACCCGAAGGTCTTCACCCGCCCGTGGACCATCTCGATGCCGCTCTATCGACGGCTGGAGCCGAACGCGACGGTGCTCGACTACAACTGCATCGACTTCGCGGAGGAATTCATGTACGGCAATCTTCGTAAGACACCGCTGGTCACGCACTGGGAAGGCGAGACGATGATCGTGGACATCACTCGCAAGATTCCACCTGGCGACAAGCTGCACGAGTGGTATCGCCGCTGAACGAAGGGAGCAGGAAGCACATGAATATCAAACGAGCCATTGGAGTTGCCCTGGCGGTCGCCGGCTTGGCTGGCAGCGCGGTGCCGCTCGTGGCGCACCACGCGTTCAACGCGGAGTTCGACGCGAACAAGCCTGTCAGCTTCAGCGGAGCCGTCACCAAGGTCGAGTGGATCAATCCGCATGTCTGGATACACATGGACGTGCAAATCCCCGGCGGGAAGACCGAAAACTGGGGCTTCGAGGCCGGAACTCCGAGCGTGCTCTTCCGGCGTGGATTCGCGAAAACCTCGTTGATGCCGGGGACCAAGATTCGAGTTGATGGCTATCAGGCCAAGGACGGCACCCACCGCGCGAACGGCCGCGACCTGACCTTCGCCGACGGCAAGAAGCTGTTCATGGGGTCGTCTGGGACGGGCGCTCCGTACGAGCTCTCCCGCCCAGGTGTTGACACCGATCGCAAATGACACCAGCAGGGCGCGTCTCGAGAACAGCTCGAGACGCGCCCTGCTGGTGCCGATCGCCTGCGCGGCTGCGCTCGTGGCGTGTGCCGCATACCCGCCTGTTCGTTCGAACCCTCGACTGTCCTTCTCGCTCCTCGCAACCGCCGCCATCCTCTCGGCGTGGGCCGCGGCCCTCGCCTTGTCGCGCCCGCGGCGAGCCTTCCGCCTCGACATCGTGCTCCGCCCGCAGCACTACGTGCAGGCGTGTGCGCATGCATCGATCTTCGTCTACTGGGGGTGGTACTGGCGGCCCGTCTACGACTACGCCCATCTCATCGTCGCGCAGTTGCTGTTCGCGTACGCCTTCGACGCCCTCCTGACCTGGTCGCGCGAAGAGCGTTTCACGCTCGGGTTCGGTCCATTCCCGATTGTGTTCAGCACGAACCTGTTCCTCTGGTTCAAGCCGGACTGGTTCTATCTGCAGTTCCTGATGCTCGCCGTCGGGTTCTCGGCCAAGGCACTGATTCACTGGAACCGGGACGGCCTTCAGACGCACATCTTCAACCCCTCGGCGTTCATGCTGACGGTGTGCTCACTCGCGCTCCTGGCCACGGGCACGTCGGACATGACGTGGGGGCAGGACATTGCCGTCACCCAGTTCTTCCCGCCCAACATGTTCGCGTTCCTCTTTCTCATTGCGCTGCCGGGCCAGTTGCTCTTCGGCGTCACCACGATGACGATGGCGGCGGTGTTGACGACGTACGCGTTTGGGCTGGTCTACTTCGCGTTGACTGGCACGTACTACTTCTTCGATTCGTACATTCCCGTGGCCGTCTTTCTCGGCATGCATCTGCTCTTCACCGATCCGTCCACTGCGCCTCGCACAGAGGGCGGACGCATCCTCTTCGGCGCGCTCTACGGGCTGAGCACGGTGGGCCTCTACGCGTGGCTCGGCGCCGCAGGGCTTCCGACGTTCTACGACAAACTGCTGCAGGTGCCGCTGCTGAACCTGTCCATCACGGCGATCGATTGGGCGTTCCGATCAACGCCGATACGGCGGTTGGAGACGGGCCGCGCGTGGCCGGCGCTGGTTGGACGACCCAGGTATCTCGCGTACGTCTGCGTGTGGGGGTCGGTCTTCGTGTTGATGAGTGTCGTGCAGGGCGTCGGCGACCGTCATCCCGGGCAGTGGTTGCCGTTCTGGGAGCAGGCCTGCGGCGAGGGTCGCACGGGATCGTGCCGGCACCTCTCGCAGATGTACGACACCTATTGCCGTGCGGGCTCTCCCTGGGCGTGCCGCGCGGCCGACTCGATCGATGCCGCTGACGCGAGGTCTCCAACCGGCAACCGGGCGGGCGCGACCGCCTCGCTGTCTCCTGACCGCCGGATCGCTCGCGCGCTGCCATCGAACGAGGAACTACCGATTCTGTTGCGCGGCAGCAAGGGGCAGATCACCGACCGGGAACCGTCGTCACTTCGTGCGCGAGCCTGTGCACAGGGCTGGATGGACCTCTGTACAGGGCGCCGGTGACCGGGGGCAGGCGCGTGAACATTTCGTGCTTTTTCACTTGACAGACGCGTAGACTGGCCCGGCTGCAGGCCAGGCCTGCTAGTCCAGCGGGATGAATTCGGCGACGTGACAGGAGTCAGAACAGCTATGAGAGCAAAACGCAACGCGGTGGTTGGAGTCGTGTTCCTCGTCGGATTGGCTACGCTCGCGGTCGCGCAACTGGCGTTCGAACGCAAAGCCGCAGCGCAAGCAGGCGCCCCTGTCCAGGCGCCCCGCTTCGAGGTCGACCCGATGTGGCCGAAGCCGCTTCCGAACCATTGGCTGCTCGGCTCGGCCATCGGCGTGTCGGTCGACAGCGATGACCACGTCTGGATCGTGCATCGCGGCGATTCGACCTTGAACGCGAATGAGCGCGGAGCCTCACTCACGCCGCCCACCGGCGAGTGCTGCGCGGCGGCGCCACCGATTCTCGAGTTCGACCAGGCCGGCAACCTGCTGCGCCACTGGGGCGGACCTGGCGCTGGCTACGAGTGGCCGATCTCGAACCACGGCGTGACCGTTGACGCCAAGCAGAACGTGTGGATTGGCGGGAACGACGTGAACGACGGCCAGGTGCTGAAGTTCACCAAGGACGGCAAGTTCCTCCTGCAGGTCGGCTTTGGCTACGCCCACTCCGGCAGCACCGACACCTTTGCGTTCCACCAGGTGGCCAAGATCACCGTGGACACCCCGAACAACGAGGCGTACGTCTCGGACGGCTACGGTAACCACCGCGTCGCGGTGATCGACACCGAGACGGGTAAGTTCAAGCGCTTCTGGGGCGCCTACGGCAACACGCCGAACGACGACGATCCGGGCCGCTACAGGCCGGAGGCGCCGCCGGCGCAGCAGTTCCGCAACCCGGTGCATTGCGCGGAACTCGCGAAAGACAACCTGCTGTATGTCTGCGACCGCGTGAACAACCGCATTCAGGTGTTTACTCCCCAGGGCAAGTTCATCAAGGAGCAGTTCATCGCGAAGAACACGCTCGGTGCCGGTTCCGTGTGGGACATCGCGTTCTCGAAGGACCCGCAGCAGCGCTTCATCTATCTGGCCGACGGCCAGAATCAGAAGGTGTATGTGCTGGACCGCCAGTCCCTGCAGGTCCTCACCAGTTTCGGCGATGGCGGACGTCAGCCTGGCCAGTTCTTCGGCACGCACAGCATTGCGACCGACTCGAAGGGCAACGTCTACACGACTGAAACCTACGAGGGGAAGCGCGTGCAGCGCTTTATGTACCGCGGCCTCCGGCCGGTCCAGCAGCAGAACCAGGGCGTTGTGTGGCCCGCCAGAACCGGCGCGAACTGACCGCACCATCTATCCCTGCAACGACACTCCTGGTCGCCGGCGAGATCCGGCGACCAGATCCGACACCTGAGCACTCCTGAAAGCCGCGAAGGCGCTCCCCCGTGGATGTGACCCACGATCGGCGGCGGCTCAACATGCGCGATAGCTCCGCCGAGACCCACCCCTAAGAATGTAAGAAAGTAGGGATAGCCGCTAAGATCAAACACGATGCGTAACGCCGAAGCGATCCACGACCTCGACACGGACCTGCGGACCATTTTTGGGGTGCGCCTGCAGTCGCTGGCCGTCTACGGCGCCACTGGCACACTCGAAGGGCCGGTCGCGACGCTTGTGGTCGTCGGCAGCGTCACGGTCGCCGACCTGCGCGACTGCGCCGAACGCCTGCCCGCCTGGCGGCAGCGCGGATTGGCCACACCGCTCATCCTCGAAGCCGACGAGTTCGGCCGCTCGCTCGATGCCTTCCCCTTCGAGTTCGGCGCCATCCTGGCCGACCACGAGGTGGTGTCGGGCCAGAACCCGTTCGTGGGGCTGTCGATCGCGCCGGTCGACCTGCGGCGCGCGTGCGAAGTGCAGGCGCGCAGTCACCTGCTGCACCTGCGCGAGGGCTTCCTGGAAACCGAAGGGCGCAACGAACGACTGGCCAGCCTGGTCGCCCACTCGGCGGCACCGCTCGCCGCTCTCCTGAAGAACGTCGGCCGCATGGCTCAGGCGCCGGTCCCTGGCGCCGCGCTCGCCCGCGTCGCCGAACTCGCTCCGAACGGCACCATTTCCTCCGACGAGGCGCGCCGCCTCTTCGGCGACTACCTCACAGCGTTGGACGCGCTGGTCGACGCGCTCGATCGCTGGAGCGCGGTGTGACACCGATGCTCGCAACCGTCCGGCACCCGCTCGCACTGGTGCGGTGGACGACGCTGCTGCTGCTGTGGCTGTGCCTCGGCGCCACGGGCGCTCTGGCCCAGACGACGGACGTGCCGACGCTGGCGCGCCCGGTGAACGACGTCGCCGGCATTCTCGATGCCGAGAACGCGCGGCGTCTGGAGCAGACGATCACGGCGCTTCAGGCCGCCAGCGGCGACGTCATCGTCGTGGCCACCGTGCCGACCATCGCGCCGTTCGGCGACATCCGCGAGTACGCCGTGAAGATGTTCCAGAACGGCGGCCGCGGTATCGGCCAGCAGGGCAAGGACAACGGCTTGCTGGTGCTCGTGGCGGTGCAGGAACGGCGCGTCTGGATCGAGGTGGGCTACGGGCTCGAGCCGTACATCACCGATGGTTTCTCCGGACAGGTCAGCCGTGAACTCATCACGCCGCCGTTCCGGAGTGGCGACTACGGCGGCGGCCTCGTGGCCGGCACCAACGCGCTGGCCAACCGCATCGCGCAGGGGCGCAACGTGCAGTTGCAGGGGGTGCCGCAGACCGCGGTGCGCCGCAGCCCCAAGCCGACGTTCTCGCCCAACTGGCTGCTCATCGTCTTCATCGTCTTCATCATCCTCAGCCGCTTCACCGGCGGCGGGCCTCGCAGCGGCATCAGACGCGGCGGGTGGAGCGGATGGTCGAGCGGCGTCGGGCCGTTCGGTGGCGGATTCGGCGGCGGTGGTGGCGGCGGATTCGGCGGCGGATTCGGCGGGTTCGGCGGCGGTCGCAGCGGTGGTGGCGGCGGCGGCTCCAGTTGGTAACTACAATCGAGGGATGGGCATGACTCGCAGAACGGCAGTTCGTTTGATGATCCTCGCGCTTGCGGTGCTTCCGCTGACCGGCTGCTCCTACAACACGTTCGTCAGCCAGGAAGAAGCCATCAAGGCGCAGTGGGCGCAGGTGCAGAACCAGCTGCAGCGCCGCAACGACCTCATCCCGAACCTGGTTGAAACGGTGAAGGGCTACGCCGCGCACGAAGAAGGTGTCTACAAGGACATCGCCGACGCACGGTCGCGCCTGCTCGCCGCACGCTCCCCCGACGAAACCATCCAGGCCGCCAACGCGCAAACCGGCGCCCTCGGCCGCCTGCTGGCCGTCGTGGAGAGCTACCCGCAGCTGCGCGCGAACGAGCAGTTCAACCGGCTGATGGACGAACTATCCGGCACGGAGAACCGCATCGCCGTCGAACGCATGCGGTACAACGAAGCGGTGCAGGCGTACAACACGTCGCGGCGCCAGTTCCCGGCCAACGTCACGAACAAGATCTTCAGCTTCAAGGACTACCCGTTCTTCGAGGCGCCGGAAGCCGCGAAAGCGGTGCCGAAGGTGAACTTCGGCACCGCGAAGTAGCACACACGATGTATCCTCCCTCCGCCGGGCTCTCGGGCCTGTGCGGAGGGAGTGCGCATGTCTGATCAGCCCCGCCTCGTCGGCACCAACTACACGCCGCCAGATCTCATCGCCAAAGTCACCGGTCGCGCCAAGTACGCGGAAGACTACCGCGCCGACGGCATGCTGTTCTGCAAGTTGCTGCTGAGCCCGATGCCGCACTGCCGCGTCCGCGGCATGAACCTCGAGGCTGCCCTCGCCATGCCCGGCGTCAAGGCCATCCTCACCGCTGACGAACTCCCCGATCTCCGCGGCGCCGAACGCGCCCTCACCAACGAACCGCTCTATCAGGGCGAGCCGATTCTGGCCGTCGCGGCGATCGACGAAGTAACAGCCGCCGACGCCATCGAACGGATCGAACTCGATCTGGAACCGCTCCCCTTCGTCGTCGACCCGGTCGACTCGCTGCGGCCTGGCAGCCCCAACGCACGGCTGACCGGCAACGTGTGGGCGGCGCCGGGCACCGCGCCTGCCCAGGGCGCACCGCCGCGCCCGCAGGTGACGGAGCTGAAGTGGACCGACGCCGAGTTCGCAGCCGCCGGCGACGGACAGCTGCCGATCGGGCCGGTGCCTGAAGAGTGGAGCTACGGCGACCTCGACGCCGCGTTCACGGAGGCGGCCCTCGTCCTCGACGAGACGTTCGTCGTGCAGTCGACCGGACACCAGCCGATGGAAACGCGCTCGGCGATGGCGTACTGGCAGAACGGCAAGCTGTTCCTGAACGGCTCGACACAGAGCGTGGCCCGCACGGTCGACCCGATCTGCAACTGGGTCGGCATCGAGGCCAAGGACCTGGTGCTGATCAGCGAGTACACCGGTGGCGGCTTCGGCAGCAAGGGGGCCGGCGCGGTGTCGATGAGCATCCCGGCGCTCCTGTCGAAGAAGGCTAATGCGCCGGTGATGATGCGCATCAGCCGCGAAGACGAGCACTACATCGGGCGAGCCCGCACCGGCATGGTCGGGCGCGCGAAGGTCGGCTTTGCGAAGGACGGCCGCATCCTCGCCATCGACCTCTTCATCATCGAAGACAACGGCGCCTACGGCCCGATGGGCGACTTCCGCTCGGCCGGCACCGCCACGTCGCTCATCTGGCAGCCGAAGGCGATGCGCTGGCGAGGCGCCGCGGTGTTGACCAACACCCCGCCCCGCTCGCAGCAGCGCTCCCCCGGTCCGATGCAGGGCAACGGCATCATGGAGCCGATCGTCACCAAGGCCGCCAAGCAGCTCGGTATCGATCAGGCCGCCATCCGTCGGATGAACTCGCCCGAAGGGAAGGCGTCCTACGGCCCCGCAATTGGCACGACGCGGCGCTACGTCACCAGCGCGTTCGTGAAGGAGGCCATCGACAAGGGGGTCGAGCTGTTCGACTGGAACACCCGGAAAGCGCGCTCGGGCCAGCGCAACGGCACCAAGGTGCGCGGCATCGGCATCGCCGTCGGACCGCACGGCTCGGGGTCGATCGGCTACGACGGCCTGATGACGATTCAGCCGGACGGCACGCTCTACGTCCAGTCGGGCGTCGGTAACCTCGGCACGCACTCCTGCATCGACCTGGCGCGCGTTGCCGCCGACGTGCTGGCCGTCCCGTGGGACAAGGTCGAGGTGAACTTCGGCAATACGTCGAAGCACATTCCGTGGAGCTGCATGTCGGTCGGCAGCCAGACCACCCACGCCATGACGCGGGCCAACATGGCTGGCGCCGAGGACGCCGCACGCAAGCTGAAGGAGATCGCCGCAGCCGACCTCGGCGGGTCACCCGACGACTACGCCCTCGGCGGCATGCGCGTCTTCCGCACCGGCAACCCGTCGCGCGGCCTCACCTACGCCCAGGCCGCCACGCGCGCCATCGCGCTCGGCGGCCACTTCGATGGACACAGCCTGCCGGATGACATCCACCCGATGACCCGGACCTCGGCAACGGCGCTGGCCGGCCTCGGCCTCATGGGTGTCGCGAAAGACAACTACCGGCACGACGGCGACACCTGGTCGTTCGTCGTTGGTTTCGCGGAGGTGGAGGTCGACCTCGAGACCGGCAAGACCCACCTGATCGACTTCCTCGGGGTAGGCGACGTCGGCACGGTGGTGAACCCGCGCAGCCTGCACGGACAGTTGCTCGGCGGCCTCAACCTGGGGATTGGGCACGCCCTCACGCAGAAGTGGGTCTACGACAAGCAGTACGGCGTGCCGCTGGCCAAGCGCTTCTACCAGAACAAGCCGCTCACCATCCTCGACATCCCGGCGACGATGCACACGCACGCCATGAATCTCGCCGACCCAGAAACGCCGGTCGGCGCCAAGGGCGTGGGCGAACCGCCGGTCGGTGCCGGCTACGGCGCCGTACTGAACGCGATTCTCGACGCGATTGGGGCAGATGCCTTCCGGCGTGCGCCTGTAACGCCAGATATCGTGCTCACGTTTCTGGAGAACGGGGTCCGCACCCACGACGCGCTGACCGCGCATCTCTGATTGACGGCGGTCTTATGCCCTACATCAGCCGTCGCCAGGCGTGTCACCACCGCGTGCGCAACGAACTCACGAAGGCGTGAAGAACACGAAGGCAAGGTTTCCTCATGGCGTCTTCGTGGCCTTCGGCCCTTCGTGAAGCATCCGCACTCCTTGTTCGGCCGTTGGCGGTGAGGCGGGGCTAGCGCGGCTGGAGCGTCAAGCCTGACGTCTGTAGCGACGGCGCGTCAGATTTGGCGAATAACAGATTCACGTATTCTCCGACCGCCCACTTTGGAGCCAGGTCGTCGTAGTGCGGGTTCGAAGGCGAGCCGGCCTGCCCTGGCGGGTTCGTCACCGCCGTTCGGTTCCAGTCGCTGAGATCGAACACCGCCTGCAGCACCGGCCCGCGAACCCCGTCGGTCGAAAAGACGGTATCTGTATGACCGTGCAACGGATACCCACGAACATCGAACCGACGGCGTGCATCATCGAACACCGCGAGCGGGTGGGGAAAGGTAAAGTGCGCGCGAGAGTCGGCCTGACCGGTCGGTGCGTTGAGCGCATCAGATAGGGCATCAACCAGTAATATGTCGCGCCAGGGGCCGATGTCGCCCCCGGCGCCGCTCGAGAGGGGGCCATTGAGCAGCGCCACCGGGTCGAGCCTGGGCGCGAATTCCTGGACCAGCTCGGCCTGAACCAGCCTGGCCGCAAGCCGCTGCCGAATCGCCCGCTCCCAGGCGCGATAGAGCGACGCCTCTTTCGAGTTCGCCCTGACCATCCGGTCCCATGCGACCAGACCAGGACGGACGGCCTCGATTTCTCTTGGCACAACCTCAATTTTCTCGAGTCTGGCGATGAGCGCACTGGCGTTCCTGGAGTGGATGTCGAGTTGGGCTCGCTGGAGGTCGGCCGCCGAGACGGTCCCTTCCGTGGTGCCGGCCGATTCGGTGCGGTCGGTCTCGAGGCTCAGGTCGGTGAACCCCTGCCAGCCGCGCGCCGCCAGCCACCCTGCCGACGGCAGGAGTCCGGCGCCCGCCGGACGAATCGGCACGAGCCCGGCGCGCTGGCGCGCCACCCGCCCGTCGACGTCGGCGTAGACGAACTCTGCCGCCGGCGCTTCCCAGCGGGCCAACGCCGCCCGAAAGTCCGGCCACGACTCCGCCCGGGCAATGCCCAGCGACGCCAGTTCCGCTGCACCGCCGTATTCGGTACCGGTCCAGCGCAGCGTGTAGACGAGCGCGCGTTCGCGGTCCTGCGCAATGACGACACCGTTGGGGGTGTAGAGACGTTCGTACTCGACCGGCGCGGTGCGCCCCTTCACCGTGAGGCGCTCGCGATCGACCTGCATGTCGACCCAGCGGCCGTCACGCGCCACCTGATGCGGATTGTCCGGGTTCGTTCGCTCGACGAACACATCCTGCGTGTCATCGTCTGACGCCGTGTAGGCCCAGGCGATCCGGTCGTTGTGGCCGATGGCCACGCCCGGCAGCCACGGCGACGTCGCCCCGGCGACGTTCCAGCCCGGAGCGGTGAGCTGCACCAGATACCGGCGCGACGGATTTTCGAGGTGGTCGTTTTCGGCGACGGCGAGAAGCGGCTTACCCGACGCGCTGTGTGCCGCATCGACCAGCCACGTGCGGCCCGCGCCTGGGCGTGGTGCACGCGAGGGCAGGGCCGCTGCACCGTCGCCGAACGGCGAGTCGGCGTCGGCCGTCAACTGCACATCGGGCTTCCGCTGGCCTGGACGAGCCGTCTCGCTGACCGGACCGGCGAGCGTCAGGAAGAACGGCGGCGTGCCGATGCGGCGAAGCGCATCCGACACGGCGAAGGTGACGACTGAGAGATCGACACCGAGGTCGCGGGTCGTGTGCTGTCCCCGCTGCGGCGGCAGCAATTGATCGACGCGTGCGGGTCCGAGCGTCGCGACGAGCCGCGCACGGACCAGGTCGTCGAGCGCGGCGCTGCTCGCGAGGTAGGTATCGGTGCGATTCAACAGATCTTCCGGCTTCCAGAGCTCAGGCTCCCAGCCGGCGAGCACGAACTCCTCGGGCCGTTGCTGTCGCGCCAGCCGCACCCACTCGTTGATGCCGTTGGTGAAGGCGACGGCAATGCGGCGCGTGTCCGGGCCGTAACTCTGCCACTCGCGTTCGAAGTCGCCGCGGAACTGGATGCGGCGGGTCATCGAGTCGCGCTGGATGAAGTTCGCCCCCATCACCTCAGCCAGTCGTCCCTGTGCCGCGCGCTTCCACAGGTCCATCTGGAACAGGCGATCCTGCGCCTGCACGAACCCCTGCGCGAAAAACAGGTCGTCGGTATTGGCGGCGGTGATGTGCGGAATGCCGAAGGGGTCGCGGTCGACGTGGACGTCACCACGCAGCCCGGAGAGGCGAAGGGTGCCCGAGACCTGTGGCCCCGCGGGCGCGGGAGGTGCGGGTTCGGTGCGACGGCAGGCCGAGCCGGCCAGCGCGCCGCAGAGGCAGAGGACGGCCCCGGCGCGTACTGTCAGCGACCGCAGACTGGCCACGTCGTTCACCATCGGGGTCCGCTTTCTGGGCAGACGCCGGAGGCCGGACAGGTACCGGCCTCCGTCATCGTGCGTTCGATCGGAACTAGGCGCGGCTGGCGGCGACGCTCTCGGCGAGGCGGCGCACGCCTTCTGCGATCTCCGCCGGGGTGAGCGCGCAGAACGGCAGACGCAGGAAGCGCTCGCCGCCGCCGTTCGGGAAGAACGCCAGGCCGTCCGACAGGTTCAGCGCGCGCGTCGCCGCTTCGACGCGAACCTTGCTGGTGGTCACGCCCTCGGGCAGCGTCAGCGAGACGAAGAAGCCGCCGTCTGGACGCGCGTCAACCGCACCGGGCATGTACGTGTCGAGCGCCGCGAGGCACGCATCGAGGCGCGGCAGGTACAGCTGCTTCAGGCGCTCGATCTGCGGCTGCAGGAGCCCGCGCTGGCACCACTCGTAGGTGATGCCCTGGGCGAGGTAGCCGGGCGAGATGTAGGTGTCTTCAGCCACCTTCGCCAGCTTCTGGATGATGTCGGGGCGGCCGATCATGAAGCCGGTGCGCACGCCGGGCGCAATCAGCTTCGTGAACGAACACATGAACAGCGTCCGTTCCGGCGCCAGCGAGTAGATCGACGGCTCTTCCTGACCGCGGTAGCGCAGCGGCCGGTAGGGCGCGTCTTCCACGATCAGAAAGTCGTACTGCTCGGCGAGCGCGGCCACGGCCTTCCGCTTTGCGCCCGAGCAGGTGGTGCCCGACGGGTTCTGGAAGTCCGGGATGAGGTAGAACACCTTCGGCTTGTGCTGCTGGATTGCCGCCTCGAGCGCCGCGAGGTTCGGACCATCGGCGTCGAGCGGAATACCCACCACCTGCAGCCCATGACGACGGAGCATGGTGATGGTGCGGTCGTAGGTCGGGTTCTCGGTGAACACCACGTCGCCCGGCTTCAGCAGCCCGAGGCACAGGAACTCGACAATCTGCAGCGAGCCGTTCCCGGTCAGGACGCGGTCGGCACTGACGCCCTGCCACTGCGCGATCCACTCGCGGAGCGGCTGGAAACCGGCCGACGGACCGTACTGGAGCATCGCGGCGCCGCGCGCCTTGAGCGCATCGATGGCCGCGGAGGCGACCTCGTCGAGCGGGAAGGATTCGTTGGCAGGCACACCACGGGTGAAATTGATCGTGTCCATCGACGTTCGTACCTCTGGGGTCTTGACGACTGGTAAAGACGAGTTGGAATAAGGACAGGTAATTCTAACGCGAAGGTCGGGAGGGTCGGGGAGGTTGGGAGCGTCGGGAAGGTCAGGAGGGGACCTGTCAACCTGCCAGACCTCCCTGCCGACCTTCCCGTCACTACCTGACCTCTCCCCGGCCTATCGTCCGTCTGCGGCCGCCAGGATGGTCGCCAGGACCACTTCACCCGCCTGGACGTTCTTCTCCTTCGTCACGTCGATCCACTCATCCATGGAGTGGGAGCGGCCGCCGGCGCCCCGGCCGATGGTGATGGCCGGAATGCCCATGGCAATCGGGACGTTGGCGTCGGTGCTGCCAATCTCGAACGTCGGCGTGAATCCGTAGACCCGCGCCACGGACGCGGCCGCCTGCACGAGATACGTGGAGGTCGGCGTCGTGCCGGACGGGCGATCGCCGATCAGCTTCACGTCCGCGACGATCTTCCCCTCGGCCGTGCTGCGCGCCTTGTTCTCCTCGTCGACCGCCTCACGCACCACTCGCTGGAAGGCGTCGTGCACCTTCTTCAACTCGTCCGGCGACTCCGAGCGCATGTCGACCAGCATGAACATGTCGGTCGGGATCGAGTTCACCGAGGTCCCGCCGCCAACCACGCCGACGTTGAACGTCGTCCGCGGCAGGCTCGGTACGTGGAGCTTCGAGAAGCGCGCCATCGCGTCGCCCATGGCAAAGGCCGGGCTCACCAGGCCGAACGCCCCGTAGCTGTGCCCACCTGGCCCCTTGAAGGTGACGCGGTATCGCAAACTGCCGAGGCCGCCGTTCACGATGCCGTCCTGCGAGCCGCCGTCGATCGAGATGACGCTCTTGATGCGGTCCTTGTACTTGCCCTTCTGGAGCAGGTATTTCACGCCGCGCAGATCGCCTTCGCCCTCTTCGCCGACGTTGCCGACGAACAGAATGTCGCCAGGCGTCTGGACCTTCGCCGCGTCCATCGCCCGAACGACGCTCAGCATGAGCGCCAGCGCGCCGGTATCGTCACCCACACCGGGCGCATGCAGCTTCGTGCCCTCGAGCTTCGTCTTGACGTCGGTCCCTTCGGGGAACACCGTGTCAAGGTGCGCGAGTACCGCCAGCATCGGCCCGCTGCCCGTGCCCGTGCGGATGCCCATCACGTTGCCTTCCGCGTCGGTCTCGACGTCGGCGAGCTTCGCCTCGCGCAGCATCTCGAGATAGGCCGCGGCGCGCTTGGTTTCCTTGAACGGCGGCGCCGGAATCTCGGTGAGCGTAATCAGCTCGCGCACGAAGCGCGGGTGATCGGCGTCGAGCGCAGCCCGCGCGTTGCGGAACGACGCGCTCGAGACAATCGACTGCACTCGCTGCTCCGCGTTCTGCGCGAGCGCCGTCGTGGCGCTGAGCAGCAGCGCGACGACCAACATCCTGAACGTCATGTGTCCGATCCTACTTGAGACCAATGACCATCGAATCGGGACCGACCAGCGGCTGCACGCGCGTCGACGAGAAGCCGGCCGCCGTCATCCAGCCTTCGCAGTCGGCGCCCGTGTAGTCGAAGCCGCCGGGCGTCTCGATGAGCATGTTGAGACTCATCATCAGCCCGAATGCGTTCTGCGACCGGTCGTTGTCGATGATCGACTCGTAGACGATCAACGCGCCGCCGGCCGGCAGCGCCGCATACGCCTTCTGGATGAGCATCTGCTTGGTCGGCAGATCCCAGTCGTGCAGGATGTGCCCCATCATGATGACGTCGGCCGAAGGCAGCGGGTCGGCGAAGAAATCGCCGGACTGGAAGCGCACGCGGTCCGACACCCCGACTGCCGCCGTGTATGCCTCGAAGATCGGCGCCACCGCTGGCAGGTCGAAGCCGACACCGGTGAGGTGCGGGTTCGCCAGGCCGACCTGCGACGCGAGGTCGCCCTGCGCCGTGCCGATGTCCGCGAACGTCTGGTAGCCCGCCCACGGAAACGCGTGCGCAATCGTCATGTTCGCGCCGTGGCTGATCCCGCTCATCGCCGCCAGGAACTCCCGCAGCCGGGCCGGGTCCGCATAGAGCGTCTCGAACAGG